>OBMA010000101.1_pt1 | contig 40150 bp, 33 predicted proteins | sample 1539141 | NCBI WGS metagenome assembly OBMA01 (sample SAMEA3991484, study PRJEB22521) | metagenome | biome: anthropogenic terrestrial biome; feature: sewage plant; material: raw primary sludge | place: Sweden | collected 2012-09-26
TAGAGCACGACCTTGCCAAGGTCGGGGTCGCGGGTCCGAGTCCCGTTTTCCGCTCCTTTTTTTAAGATTATAATTTAAAAAATAGACACCAATTTTTTAATAATGAATTTATACTTAAGATATTTCGATAAAGAAACATTAGTCAATAATGTTGATGAAGCTATAGACTTTTTAAACTCTATTCCTGAGATAGGGATGAATCCGGTACTTGAAACAGATATTCGTGATTATGTTGATAGTGATGTGTTTTATCCTAAACGTTATAAGGTTCGTCCAAGAGTTTATTTCATAATTATAAAAACAGAAGCCTCTTCAATGCTTGATTTTAAGGAGAAACGTGCTGTTCATACTCCATCTACAGAGGATATGATTGAAAAAAAGGAAGTTGGTACTACTCCATCTCTTTTTAAACTTAATGAAATCAATCCCGGCTGGTATGAAGGAGAGATTGATTTTAAACGTGTTCAACTAGTTCCAGGAACTGGAAAATTTCAATATCGTGATACTCATTTTTCTGCCCGTTGCAAAGCTGATTCTGGGATTGACTGTTACAATAGGATAATTGATCATCTGCATAGTCGTGTTGATGATAGAAGTCAGTTTCCGTCTGCAAAAGGTAAAAACTTTAAGTTTCGTTTTTTAGGACTTTGTAAAGAACTAGCAAAATAACTTCGTTTTATAAATTATTGCTTGTCAAGTAGATTTATTCGAAAATATTTAATATCTTTGAACTCGATAAACAGTATAAATAATATTTTTATGAATAAAGTAATACTTATAGGAAATGTTGGTAAAGATCCTGATGTTCGGTATGTTGATAGCAATGTGGCCGTAGCTTCATTTCCTTTAGCCACAACAGAACGTGGTTATACTTTGCAGAATGGAACGACAGTCCCAGACCGAACAGAATGGCACAATATTATTTTATGGAGAGGATTAGCTCAGACTGCCGAGAAATATGTTCATAAAGGCGATAAACTATATATAGAAGGAAAAATTCATACCCGTAGTTATGATGACAAACAGGGCGTGAAAAAATATATCACTGAAATATATGCAGATGAAATGTTTTTTCCAGAACCACCCCTTGCTAATATGACAACAAAGCCTATCAATGAACAAAGTTCATCTGTGGAACAAACTAGTCAGCAGACTGTTTCTAATAGTAATAAGGTAGAAGATTTACCGTTTTAATTTATCGAACGTATCTTGGGCTATTCTTTATTTATAAACTTATTTAATAATATAGAAGTATACTCTCCGACATTTGGTGTGTATGTTTCTTTAGTATTGATAGTTTTTCTTTTGTATGTTTCCGGGATGATGTCTGCATCTGAGATAGCATTCTTTTCTCTATCTCCTAAGGACATTTCAATAATAGACGAAGAACATACCATTAAAGATTCAAGAATAAAGATGTTGAGACTTGATTCTGAACGTACTCTTGCAACAATACTTATAACCAATAATTTTGTTAATGTCACAATCATCATGCTGTGTAACTATTGTTTCGAGAAAATCATTGATTTTCATGATTCTGTAATTCTTCAGTTTTTGATTGTTACAATTCTCCTAACCTTTCTTTTGTTACTTTTTGGGGAGGTAATGCCCAAAATATATAGTGCCCAGAAACCTTTAAGGTTTTGTCGCACTTCTGTAGGTTTTATTTTGGTTGTTCGAAAGTTATTTTGGCCTATAGAGTCTTTATTATTATATTCACGTCCTTTGGCTGAAAAAATAGTTCAGAAAGATAGTCATGTTCTTAGTGTTGATGATTTGGAACAGGCTCTTGATTTAACAGATAAAAATGAGATAAAAGATGAACAGAGTCTATTGAAAGGTATAATCCGTTTTGGTGATGAGAATGTTAAAAAAATAATGATAAGTCGTCAAGATATAGTTGACTTAAACTTAAAAGCTTCATTTCCAGAGGTGATGAAGTGTATAATTGATAATAATTATTCTCGTATACCAGTGTATCAAGGAAATATAGACAATGTAAAGGGTATATTATATATTAAGGATCTTTTGCCGTTTCTTGACAAACCGTCTAATTTTCATTGGCAGTCACTTGTGCGTCCTTCCTTTTTTGTGCCTGAGACAAAAAAAATAGATGAATTGTTAAGGGAATTCCAACAGAATAAAGTTCATATAGCAATTGTTGTTGATGAATTTGGAGGGACTAGTGGTATTGTGACTTTGGAAGATATTATAGAAGAGATCGTTGGTGAAATTAACGATGAATATGATGAGGATGAGAAAAATTATATCAGACTAAACAAAACCACTTATATATTTGAGGGGAAAACTCCTTTAAGTGATTTTACAAAAATACTTAATATTGATGAGGAAACATTTTCTGATATAGAAGGTGAAGCGGATACATTAGCGGGTTTGATATTAGAGATAAAAGGTGATTTCCCAAGTCTTCATGAGAAAATCGATTATGAAGATTATTCTTTTGAGATACTAGAAATGGATGAAAGAAGAATTGCTAAAATCAAGGTTGTTGTCAGTAATAGTAATTCTTTAAGAGAAAATTAACTTAGACCATGCCAAAGCTATCAATTACGTATTTGTCTGAAACTATCAGATTAGGTTTATGGTCTATAACAGAAACCCCGGAAGACTTTTTTATCTCGTATCCATATCTTGCTGTTTATCGAGATGAAGTAGAACACTTTAAAGCGGATAATCGTAAACGTGAATTTCTTGCAGTAAGAGCCTTATTACATGAGATGAGAGGAGGCGAAGGAAAAATACTCTATAATGATGATGGTTGCCCATATCTTGCAGATGATACTTTTTGCAGTATCTCTCATACCAGAGGATATGCTGTTTTGATTATATCGGATATGTATCCGGTAGGAGTAGATATTGAGTATTGTTCACCACGTGTCGAGAAAATCACAGATAAGTTTATAAGAGTTGATGAAGAAGCTGGAACCACCATATCAAAGCTTATTCATTGGTCTGCAAAGGAAGCTTTATATAAGTTGTTTCATCATGATCGACTAGATTATTTTGATATGAAATTAAGACCATTTACAGAAGAAAAAAGTGGTCTTGTTATTGCTGAGATCTTAAAATGTAATACAATGCAGGATCTCAATTATATCGTTGAAGATCAATATGTTCTTACTTATTGTGTAAAATTAAGTCCAACTAATGTAATTTAGTTGGACTTAATCTCTATTTACTTTGATATAAATATCGTTTTATACTCTTCTTAGGAGTTTTCTCAAATTCTTTTGGTTGAATTCTTATTTCTGACAGATGTGAGTAAGCTGGAAGAGATGCATTTAGTTCCAACTTATTCTGTTCCATTATATTATTAATATCATCATCATTTAAACCAATATTATGTGACTCGTCATAATCAGGATGAACAAGACCAATAAGTTTATTACCTTCTTGGATCACGATACATTCGTTGACCATCGTCATACTACTTAGTTTATCTTCAATCTCTTCGGGATAAATGTTTTGTCCGCTTGAACCAAGGAGCATGCTTTTGCAGCGACCCCTTATAAAGAGGTTTCCGTTTTCGTCAATAATACCAAGGTCACCTGTGTGATACCATCCATCCTTATCAATGGTAGCATTAGTTGCTTGCTCATTTTTGTAATATCCAAGCATTACGTTCGGCCCCTTCGCAACTATTTCGCCAACAATATTCTGTGGGTCAGTACTTAGTACCTTGACTTGCATTCTTTTAACCGCTTGTCCGCAGGATCCTGGAACATGATCTTTCCAGTCTGAATAACTAATAATGGGTGCGCATTCTGTTGCTCCATATCCAACTGTTATTGGGAATCCAATATTGTATAAGAATGTTTCTACTTCTTGATTAAGAGGAGCACCTCCAACGATTATTTCATAGAAGTTTCCACCAAAAGCATTTTTTACCTGTTCACATATTTTCTCTTTTACCTTCTTACTGATAACAGGCATGTTCATAAGTATTTTCATCTTGTGGGTCTGAACCAGCGGAAATACTCTTTTTCTGATGATTTTCTCAATAACTAGTGGCACTGCAATAATAAGTGCAGGCTTAATGTCTGAAAAAGCTTGAGCAATGATTTGTGGGCTAGGAACACGAGTAAGGAAGAAAATGTGGCATCCACGACAGAACTCGAAGATAAATTCAAAAGCCATTCCATACATGTGTGCCATAGGTAAGATACTGATTGTACTATCACCCATTTTTAGTGGACTCAATACCTGATAAGCAAAATCTAAATTTGACCAGATTGCTCGGTATGGTATCATGACTCCTTTCGAGAAGCCGGTAGTTCCACTTGTATAGTTAATTATTGCCAACTCATCTGCTCTATCTCTGTAATATTTGATATGTTGAACACGGAAATTCTTTGGATAACGTTTGCCGAAAAGTTCATTTAAATGTTCACGGGCATAAGTTAGTTTTTCTGTTCTTGATATAAGCAGTGAGTAATCAGGAATATTTATTATACCTTCCAAACCAGGCATGTTGTCTGCAGAAAGATCTTGCCAAGCTACATCACCAACAAAAAGTAATTTGGCTTCACTGTGATTTACAATGTTGTGTACTTGATCAGCGGTGAATTCATGTAATATGGGTACTGCCACTGCTCCGTAAGTCAGAGTTGCAAGAAAAGCAACTCCCCAGTTAGCACAATTTCTTCCGCAAAGAGCAATCTTATCACCTTTTTCAACGCCACTATTTTCGAACATGATATGTAGCTTTTCAATTTTTCTTGCTACATCTTTATATTGAAGTGTTACACCTTTATAATCTGTGAGAGCATCAAGATCCCAATGGTTAATAACACTCTTTTCTACAAATGAATTAAAACTTGGTATTTGTTCCATTGCACATTTTTATAAAATTTGTGCAAAGGTAATGTGTTATCTGCACAAAACCAAAACTTTTGTGCATTTTTTGTGTAATCTAATAGTTTTTCCTACATTTAGAACAAACATTATTCATATCTCATTGATCTTGACGGATGGATACGAGATATTAAATAGCTGGGAGCGACAAGAATGAATACGCTAATTATTAATGTTGCTGCGTTGAGTATAAGTATCAATGGGATATTTATCACTACAGGAACTGTACTGACATAATAAGTAGTTGCGTCTAGTTTAATTATACCGGAATATTTCTGCAAAACAATCAGTCCTATACCAATAATATCACCGATTAATAATCCTTTCCCTAATATAAATACAGCAAACCACAGAAACGTGTGTCGTATTGTCGTATTCGTAGCTCCTAGAGCTTTCATTGTTCCTATCATGTTTGTACGTTCAAGGATAATGATTAAAAGGCCTGAGATCATTGTAAATCCGGCAACGCAAATCATTAGTGCAAGTATAATCCATACATTGATATCAAGCAGATCTAACCATGCGAACACTTGGGGATGGGCTTCTTGAATCGTTTGTGATGTAAAAATATCGTTATATTTGTCTTGAGTACGGTTAATCTTATTTATAAATATATTATATGTATCTTGTAAATGATTAAAATCATTGACCGTTACCTCAATTCCACTACTTTGATCGTATTCCCATCCGTTGAGTTTTACTGCAGTATACAAGTCTGTGAAACATAAAGATTTATCATATTCACTCATGTTTGTCTGATAAATGCCACAAATCGTAAACTTTCGTGCACGCACATCATCCGAAGAAATAAAATAGGAAAAGACCTTATCCCCAACCTTCAGGTTTAGATCATCCGCCATTACTTTAGAAATAAGTATTTTATTGCTGCTACACGAATCACTGAATTTTGGTATCGTACCATCTATGAGATTGTTTTTAAGGAATGTTTCATCATATTCAGGTCCAATACCCTTGAAGATAACACCAAGAAAGTCAACATTTGTCTTTAATATTCCTGGTTTCAGGGCAAAGCGTTGTATATGTTTAACTCCATTGATGCTTTTTATGTTGGTTAATATTTTTTGATCCGTACATATTGGATATGGATCAGAGCTTTGTATTGAATTGAAATTTTCGACCTGAATATGGCTACCGAATCCAATAACTTTGTCGCGTATACTATTCTTGAATCCCAGAACAACACATACCGAAATAATCATAACAGCAAGACCAATTGCTACTCCAACAGTTGCAATTTGAATTGCTGGGCGACTCACTTTTCTTTTGTCTCCCTTATCATTATATATGCGTTTGGCTATAAATAGAGGAAAATTCATTCTGTTCTTCCTGGATATACTTCTAATGCTTTACGTAAAACAAACAATGCTCGCATAAGATCTTCCTTTTTAAGAACATATGCAATTCTGACTTGATTGATACCAGCTCCCGGAGTTGTATAAAAACCAGCAGCAGGTGCCATCATCACCGTTTCACCTTCATAATTAAATTTATCGAGACACCATGCACAGAATTTTTCTGCATCATCAACAGGTAGCTTAGCTACTGTATAGAATGCCCCCATTGGGATGGGAGAGTATACCCCAGGAATACGATTAAGCCCATCAATTAAACATTTCCTACGTTCAACATATTCATCATATACATCACGTGAATATTCTTCTGGGGCATCAAGAGAGGCTTCTGCAGCAATTTGTCCAATCAAAGGTGGACTAAGTCTTGCTTGACAAAATTTCATTACTGCTTTACGTACTTCTTTATTCTTTGTTATTAATGCTCCAATACGGAGACCGCATTCACTATAACGTTTTGAAACTGAATCAATAAGAACGACATTCTGTTCTATTCCTTCAAGGTGGCATGCACTAATGTAAGGGGATCCGGTGTAAATGAATTCACGATATACTTCGTCTGAAAAGAGATAGAGATCATATTTCTTAACTAGATCACGAATCTGATTCATTTCTCTACGTGTATAGAGATAACCCGTTGGATTGTTAGGATTGCAAATCAGTATAGCTCTTGTACGTTCATTTATGAGTTCTTCAAATTTTTCAACCTTTGGGAGAGAAAATCCTTCTTCAATGGTTGTGGCAATAGTTCGGATTACTGCTCCTGCTGATATAGCGAAAGCCATATAGTTAGCGTATGCTGGTTCTGGGACGATAATTTCATCACCAGGATTAAGACATGACAAAAAGGAGAACAATACCGCTTCGCTACCGCCAGATGTTATGATAATGTCATCGGCTTCTACATTAATATTGAATTTCTTATAGTATCCTACAAGCTTTTCACGGTAACTGGCATAACCTTGAGAAGGGCTATATTCCAGAACCGTTCTGTCTATATTTCTAATAGCATTAATGGCTGCTTTAGGTGTAGGTAAGTCGGGTTGACCAATGTTTAAATGATACACCTTAATTCCGCGTTTTTTAGCTGCGTTGGCTAATGGAGCCAATTTCCTAATAGGCGATTCGGGCATCTCGAGTCCACGAACTGATATTTCAGGCATTGTTATTTGTTTTGTAACTTTTACTCGGCTGCAAAGATAATGTAAATGAACGAAAGGACAAAATAAAACACGTTTTTATTTCGTTTTTTGACCTATTCAAGTGATGCTTAATTATTAAGCAGATATAAAGAATAAAATAATTGTCTATAAAAATAGAATTCATTTTTGCAGTTTTCGAAAATAATGCTTACTTTTGCGAGTCTAAAAAATGAACTGTATGAATTACGAAGAACTTTTAGAATCGAGAGATACGAGAGCTATGCGCATTGCAAAGCTTCCTATTGGCGTATTCTATAAACGACTCGTTAATAAAAAATACAGTAATGTAGTAAAGTTGCGTGATGATATCGTTGATAATATTATAATATCAGGTGATCTCGATTATGAATGTCGGAAAAATATGAGTCTAACTAACTCACATCAATTGCATTTCTCAATCATAAAAAAGGATAAACAAAGTATTGGATTGCTTGTTGAACAGGGAAACTTTACGAATATAGGAGACTTGCTAATAGAAAATCCATCAGTCGTTACCACTCCTGATTTTATTAAGAACGTTATTGATGAGTTGCTAGATATTTCCGAATATTTGCATAATGAGAAAATATATCATGTATGTTATGCTCCCGACACTGTATTATGTCGTAAAGGCTCCAATAGCATAATGCTATTGAATCATGGTTCTTTTTATAGTAATAAACGTAAAATACTATTCGCAGATTATTCTGATTATTTAGCACCTGAGGTTCTTTCAGATGGTTTGATAGATGAACGTACAGACATTTATTCTATAGGAAAGTTTATTGAATCCTTGTTTATTACTTCTGATATGCCCATAGAATATCGGAAGGTTGTCAATCGTGCGACTCAAGAAAATCCTGACGATAGATATCAGAGTGTTAGAGAAATAAAAAACGATCTGCGTAAAAAAGGATTTTTTTATAAGATTCTATCATTATTTCTTATAGTGCTTGTCTTCTTTGGTCTTGCGACATTCTTTTGGTTTGATGCAAAATCAAATAATTCAGAAATGGATTATGTAAAAGGAGCTCCGAAAGATTCCGTTGATGACTTGCTTGATGATGGTTTCAATCCTCAAACGGAGCTGGGTTTAATAACATCTGATACAACAGCTCAGATAACACCCCAACAACAGCAGCAAATGAAGGAATATCAACGTAAAGCAGAGGCAATATTCAGGGCACAGTTTGCCAAACAGGCAAATCTTCTTCTAGATAAAATATACAATAAATCTTTCATGGGCGTAAATGAGAAGAAGTTTATGACTGCGAGTCAAAATACGACTAATGAATTGGTCAAGATACAGACAGAATTGGGACAGAAAGCTGGACTTAGTGATGCAGCAAGTCAAAGTATTGCATCTGATATCATTGAACGTCTTACACAAGAAAAGATGAACGCGCTAAAGAGTAATCAATAATAAATATAAAACGAAGAAATGGGAAATTGGTTTGAATGTAAAATCCGATACAAGAAAGTATTGGAAAATGGTATGGAGAAGACGGTAAATGAACCTTATCTAGTAGATGCTCTCAGTTTTACAGAAGCAGAACGTCGTATTATGGAGGAGTCTTCTGTATATATAAGTGGGGAATTTGAGGTTTCTGACATTAAAAAAGCAAAATATTCGGAGTTGTTTTTCTCAGAAATGGAATCAGCAGACCGTTGGTTCAAGGTTAAATTACAATTTATCACATTGGATGAGAAGAGTGGCGTAGAAAAGAAAACGGCAAGTAATGTACTTGTTCAGGCCGCTGACTTACGTGATGCTGTTAATAAATTGGATGCCGGAATGAAAGGAACAATGGCAGATTATGTGATAGCTTCTGTTGCAGAAACACCTTTATTAGATGTTTATCCATATAAGAAAGCAGATAGTAAAAACGATAAACCAGAATACGAACAATAAAGATATCATGTTTGATGTAGTAAAAAATCTTCATGAGGTCGTTGATACATTACCTCCTAATGTCCGGCTAGTTGCAATCAGTAAGTATCATCCGAAAGAATTTATTGAATCGGCTTATGCTGAGGGACAACGCATCTTTGGGGAAAGTCATGAACAAGAGTTGTTTCAAAAACAACTTTCTTTACCATCTGATATTGAGTGGCATTTCATTGGACATCTTCAGACCAATAAGGTTAAATATATTGCTCCTTATATATCTATGATTGAAGCTGTGGATTCACTTAAATTGCTTAAGGAAATCAATAAACAGGCTCTTAAATGTAATAGGATAATAAAGTGTCTCCTTGAATTACATATTGCAACTGAAGAGACAAAATATGGATTCTCTTTTGAGGCATGTCGTGAACTGCTTGCAAATAATGAATGGCGAACCCTCAAGAATATCCAGATATGTGGAATTATGATGATGGCAAGTAATGTTGATGATGAAGATCAGATTCGTGAGGAGATGCTTTTAGCGAGAGATTTCTTTTTTGAGATTAAACGTGATTTCTTCTGTGACGATGATTGTTTTTGTGAGCGAAGCTATGGCATGAGTCATGATTACAATATTGCCATTAAGTGTGATTCGACAATGATAAGGGTAGGTAGTCGTATCTTTGGTCCTCGTGTTTATTAATTAATCACTTATTTTTATGAAAGTTTTATTAGTCAATGGTAGTCCTCATACAAAAGGATGTACTTATACTGCATTAAAAGAAGTTGCAGAGGAATTAAGAAAGAATGATGTTGATTTTGAATTCTTTAATCTTGGTGTAAAGCCAATAGCTGGTTGTATCGGATGCGGAAAATGTTTGAGCACAGGTAAATGTTTTCGTGATGATTGCGTTAACGATTTCATTGCGATTGCGAAAGATTTTGATGGCTATGTCTTTGGAACACCTGTACATTTCGCTTCATCATCAGGGGAATTAACTTCATTCATGGACAGAGTCTTTTATGGTCGTAGCTTGTTTTTTGCAAATAAACCAGCAGCAACTGTTGTAAGTTGTCGTCGGGGTGGGGCAACAGCAGCCTTCGATCAGATAAATAAATATTATGGTATATCTAATATGCCAGTTGTTAGTAGTCAATATTGGAATCAAGTGCATGGAAATACTCCAGATGAGGTTCTTCAAGATCTCGAAGGAATGCAAACTATGCGTCAACTTGCACGTAACATGGCATGGATGCTTAAGTGTATAGACGCAGGAAACAAAACTGGAGTTTTCTTACCAGAGCATGAACAAGTGATAAGAACAAACTTTATCAGATAATTATTTTTTGTCGGTTACGGATGTAAATACCTTTCTTAAGTTTATTTACATCCGTTCCCATATATAAGCCATCAATGCTATATATTCTATTTGAGATTTCACCTCCTTTTTCTATGATTGGCGAATTAATGCCAGAAGTGTTATCTAAGAAGTTGAATCTTATTGTAGCATAGGTATCAGTACCTAGAGTGTCTTCATTTATTTCTATAATAGATTTATCCATATACGTTCCTGTATATACTACCGGTGCTACCTTACTTGTATCTGTAAGATATCTGTTGTTTGATGTACCAGGAAATGGATCTCCACCCATATCCATTAAATACATATCTTCAGAAATAGTTACTCCAAGAGAATTTTTGTCACCAATAGTATAGTAGTTTAGTATTTGTCCGTCTGCTGCAATCAGGGTCATTCTGGGATGGTTGTAGGTATTGTTAACAGAATTAGAATTTAGATTGAACGCAGCTTCGTCATAATCAACATGGTAAACCAGCATCCCATGTCCATAATCATATTTATTCCATCCTATTTTCTGTCTATTTTCCAAGATATAATATTCATGTCCTGAGATATCTTTTTCATTCATTATTCTATAGGCTGTGCCACCTTCTTGGACAGGTTTAAGTGCAACCTCTTGGCTTGATTTAAGTGTGTCTATATTCATCCATCCTAGAGCCTCACGTTCCCATGATGAATACGTGCAAGGGCGATATCCATTATCACAGTATTCCCCTCCATCCATTAGGTCCCAGTATTCCAAGGTCTGGTTTGTTTTTATAATATTCATATTCGTTGAAGATGAGTTTGATAAAGTACAATAGATATCGGGTAATCCTATGCAATGCGAAAACTCATGGCAGAATAATCCAATACCGTTGCACCTTTTAAAGGGCGCTTTTGTAAATGCACCTGGATAAGCCTGCAACTCATTGCAGATACCATATCTTCTGACATTCTTATTATTATAAGTGTTATTAGGATAAACGATTCCAGATTTGGGCCAAAGACATTCACTGGAATTTGGTGCCCATGTTTCTGAATATCCTGCGTAAATAACATATACCAAGTCGACATTTCCATCTCCATCCTGATCATATTGAGAAAAATCGACACTATCTTTTATGGCATTACATGCATCTGGGATAAAATATTGCATAACTTCGTTTATACCATAGTAGGCAAGAGGGTGTTGTAAATGTACAGGACCGTAAATGTCAAATTTAGGAACAAAAGTCCCGAAACTCATATCACTAAAATATTGTGCCACACTTCCATAATTTGAAGATACAGACCCATCTTTACTTGACAAAGCGGTTGCATTAAGATACTTGTCAAAAACTAATCTGGGATTGTCTAAAGAAAAAGTTGAATCAGTAAAATCTACTAATATTACCATGACTCTTGGACTTCCTGTATGAGAAAATAATGAGGAATTGTATATTATAGCTTCTCTTTTAGGTTTTGAATTTTGCGTCGTATTTTCTATGCGGTTATAGAACGCCTCTTTATTTTGTTGAGAAACAAGAATGTTTTCAACATCAGTTCTCTCTGATTTTTCATGTACTAGCTGGCTTGTAGGTGATAATTCTCCGTCAGCGTTAATGTTTGCAACATAATAATTGGTGCCAGAGTGATACAATATAACTCCGTCAAGAGTCGTGGCGTAATGAAATATTTCATCTCCGAATGCTGTTACGTAAACACAAGTACCATCTCCTTGTTTAATAAGAAACTTCATCGTGTTAGCTTTACTTCCCCAGATAAGGCATGTAATCAACAAACTAAAAATTATAGAAACAATTTTTTTCATGTCACAAAAATAAGTATATTTTTTTAATTATATAATAATCTATATCGAAATTTAGAATCAAACATTAAATAAGGACTAAAAAAAAGAGAAATTGTGTTCATTAATGACACAATTTCTCTTAGTAAAATATATTTGTTAAAATTGTATTTCTAGTATACGAATATTTTATAATCTTTGATACTTGCAGGAGCTCCTTCTTCAGCTCTTGGTAAGTACTGTATTCCAGAAATCGTCTGTTCGTTACCCATGTCTATTACAATCGTGTGAGGATACTGAATACCATTACAGGTGCTCCAATAGGTGCTTTCTTGCAAGTCGAATAGTTTGTCAAGAGTCTTGTTGTCGTTCGTGTCTTCATTGTCTGCATACTTCGCCATCCAAGGTTCACGACTTATTCTGTTTCCTTTGCTGTCTGTTGCATATAATTCTGCTATACATGCGTATTCTTTTCCATCTTGGCTATTGAGAGCCTGGATACAAAGGTATCTACCTGTTACAGGATTGCTAAATTGTATATTCTGCCAACCGTTTCCTGAGGCGAATGTTCCAGTAGTAGCAGGTTTTAGACTAGACAAGTTCGGCTTGTTATTAACATCATTATGTGTAATAGGACGGTCTAGGTTAAGCTTGTTAAGCTCTGGCTTATTAAATCCTTCACAAACTGTATTTTTAGGACCTGTTATATCTAGAATAACAACTTCGTTGCGTCCTTTTTTCAACCAGCATCCTGGGATAAATAGGGTTTGTTGTGGCCCAACACTCCAGATACGGCCAAGTGTATGTCCATTCACGTAAACCTGACCTTTTCCGAATTCTTCAAAATTGAGAAATGTATCACCAATTTTTTTAATATTAAAGTACCCTCTATAATAACCTGCTTTTGTATTTAATGTCGATGACTTTGATTTGTTATTAAGAGCATTAATAGCTGTCTGATAGTCATCAGGAATACATGTGATATTCCAATTTTTTAAGTTCACATCATATTCGTTCTCATTTCTTTGATATTTCAAAAGTACATCATTGGTGATTCCTTTATAATCCTTGATAGCCTGTCCGAAGTTGATACGTCCCATAGCCTCAATAAGTATAGTGAGACGAGATCCCTCTTTAATGGATGGGAGTAATAGTTGTTTCTCTCCATTTGAACGATCAATTTTGCCAATCAAATTACCATTGATAAATATTTGAGCATAATCGTGAGCTTCATTAAGGATAAGAGTGCTTTGACCGTTAATCTCGGGAAGTGTCGTTTCGTAAATCATTGATCCCCAACCCATATTGAAGTCTTCCATCGATTTAATGTCTCTGCATTTAACCGCATTTTTAAGGTTTGATTCTATTGGAGCATATTCCGAAAGTTGAAATTTCGGTACCTTGATAATTGGATTAGCTTTAGGTATATTTGGCAGAGACTTACCTCCATTATATTTTTCCATAACACTTCGTAATGCAAAGTACTTAGGAGTCGTTGTTCCCCATTCTGTTATTGGAGCATCATAGTCATAAGAAGTGACATCTGGTGCAAATCCAGGGCTGTTAGCTCCAGCCCAATGACCAAATGAAGTTCCACCATGAGTCATATATAGAGAGAATGAGATGTCCTTGCTTAACATTTCATCTATTCCGTCTACCATATCCTTAGCATCACGAGTTTCATGACGAGCTCCCCATTTGTCAAACCATCCACTCCAGAACTCACTACACATTTTAGGTGCGTTTGGACGTAATTCGCCGAGCTTTTTGAATTGCTGGTCGATATTTGCACCTGTTCCGAAATTCATTGTCCAACATAAATCATCTAAACCGTTGTTTGTAAAGTTACTACTCCAGTCGCATTGAAACAAGGTTGTTTTATCGAATCCTGCTCCTTTGACTATATCACGAATAGCTGACACATAAGGTTTGTCAATGCCATATGAACCATATTCGTTCTCTACTTGTACCATAATAATCGGTCCGCCATTTTGAATCGTTAAAGAGGCAAGTTGTTTGCCAACTTCGTTTTCGAAAATTTTCACTCGTTCCATAAAATAAGGATCAAGGGTACGAAGCTTAATATCTTTTTTCTTAAGCAGCCACCATGGTAGACCACCCATTTCCCATTCTGCACATACATATGGTCCTGGGCGTACAATAACGTACATGCCGTTCTTTTGCGCTAGGCGACAAAATGCAGCTACGTCATTATTTCCTGTGAAGTCAAATTTCCCTTCTTGCTGTTCGTGTATATTCCAGAAAACATAAAGACAGATGGTGTTCATACCAAGAGCTTTGCACATCTGTATACGCTGTTCCCAGTATGGTCTTGGAATACGGGGATAGTGCATTTCTGCAGCTTTTACGATAAACGGTTTACCATTAAGAAGAAATGTCTTCTCACCAGTTGTGAATGTGCCCACTTTTTTTGCTTGAGTTAAAGTGGGTGTTAAGAAAATCAGTGCAGTTACGATCAACACTGTTTTTAGACTTTTCATTAAATTCATAGATATGTATAATAATTAGTTAGTATTCTATTATTTAAATAGATTTATAATCTGTTCAGATGTCATAGTTAAACCAAGTTCGAAATCATCAAGCCCTCCTGTTTTCAGTTCTTTGTTTTTTGTCATCAGCCATATCTGATCTGCTTTGTTGAGGGAGGTACCTAGGTCATGTGTAGAGAGTATTATTGTTTTCCCCATATCATGAGCCATTTCTCTAAGTAATTCGAGTACTTCAATTTTGCTTGGATAGTCAAGAAAAGCTGTGGGCTCGTCCAAAAGAATAATCGGTGTTTGTTGGGCCAGAACTTTTGCAATCATTACTTTTTGTCTCTCGCCATCACTTAGTGTGTCAACTAGTCGATCTTTAATATCATTAATTCCAATCTTATTTATAGATTCATCAATTATTCTATTGTCTTCATCTGTCAACTTATCAAAGAATCCCGTGTATGGGCTTCTACCCAGTGATACTATCTCTCTCGCAGAAAAATGTTGTATGTCAGGTTTCTCAGTAAGCACTATACCAATAGTTTTAGCTTTTTGGTGGTAGGTCATCTTCTTGATATCACTTCCATGGATATAGGCATTCCCAGAAACAGGCGGTAGAAACCCTGCTAAAGTGCGCAATAAAGTACTCTTTCCTGAGCCATTTACGCCAATAAGACAAGTGAGGCTTCCTTGTGGAAGAGATGCATTGAGCAAGTTGCAAACCGTCTTTATGCTATCTTTTTCTTTGTAGCCTATGCACAAGTCGTTAATACTAATTGCCGATTCCATTTTGCAAATTTAATCATTCTTATGCAATACACAAAATAATTTAAGACAAAAAAGACCACTGCAGACAATCCGCAGTGGTCTTTTACCTTGTTTTATTATAAAAAAGAGTTTTGATCTTTATACAATACCTTGTGCCATCATTGCTTTAGCTACTTTCATGAATCCAGCAACGTTTGCTCCTTTAACGTAGTTTATATAACCATCAGGTTCTGTTCCGTATTTAACACAATTTTCATGAATGTTAATCATGATATCTTCGTGGAGCATTTTGTCTACTTGTTCAGATGACCAGCTCAGACGTTCTGAGTTCTGGCTCATTTCAAGACCTGATACAGCAACGCCTCCTGCATTAGCTGCTTTTCCTGGAGCATAAAGAATCTTAGCATCTTGGAAAACCTTGATTGCTTCTGGAGTAGATGGCATATTAGCTCCTTCACTTACAGCAAAAACTCCGTTTGCAACGAGTTCCTTAGCTGCTTCTTCATTGATCTCATTTTGAGTTGCAGAAGGAAGAGCAATGTCTGCTTTCTCGAACCAAGGTTTAGCACCAGCAACATATTTTACACCATATTTATCGGCATACTCCTTGATACGTCCACGCTCAATATTCTTGAGTTCCTTAACATATTCAAGTTTTTCACTGGTGATACCGTCTGGATCATAGATGTAGCCGTCAGAGTCAGAAAGAGTTACACACTTACCACCTAGTTCGATACATTTTTCAATTGTGTATTGAGCAACGTTACCTGAACCAGAAACAAGAATGGTCTTACCCTTGATGTCGATGTTACGTGTTTTCAACATTTCGCACAGGAAGTATACATTACCATAACCTGTAGCTTCTGGACGGATGAGTGATCCACCGAATTCGAGTCCCTTACCAGTAAGGATACCACTCCATTCGTGGGTTAACTTTTTATATTGTCCGAACATAAAACCGATTTCGCGGCCACCAACACCAATATCACCAGCTGGTACATCTACATCTGGACCAATATGACGATAAAGTTCACTCATGAAAGCCTGACAGAAACGCATAACTTCACCACTACTCTTACCACGTGCAGAGAAGTCAGAACCACCTTTTGCACCACCCATAGGTAATGTTGTCAGTGAGTTCTTGAATGTCTGTTCGAATGCCAAGAACTTCAAGATACCCAGGTTTACTGATTTGTGAAAACGAAGACCACCTTTGTACGGGCCTATAACATTATTGTGCTGAACACGGTATCCCATGTTGGTTTGAACATTACCTTTATCGTCTACCCAAGAAACACGGAACTGGATGATACGATCTGGAATACATAAACGTTCAATAAGATTGGCCTTATCAAACTCAGGATGTTTGTTATACTCTTCCTCGATAGTTCCGAGAACTTGGCTAACAGCCTGGATGTACTCAGGCTCATTTGGAAAGCGTCTGCTAAGATCTTCCACAACTTTAATTGCATTCATAATACTTTTCTTTTGTTTGTTGTTTATTTGTAAAAATCTATTGTTTGAAGTTTGTGCGACAAAGATAAACAAATCTTTTTTAAAAATGAACAAAAATCAAGAAAAAAAGAAAGAAGGGTTTCGTTTTGTCATCGAAACCCTTCTTTTATGCAATAAAATGCAATATATACTACAATATTGTTACTTATTGATTTTTTCTTTGCATTTGTAGACGAAAGCATCAATAACGGCTACTGCAGTAATATTTACGATATCACGAACACTAGATTCGAAATCCGTAAAATGTATCGGTTTGTTGAGCCCCATCTGGATCGGTCCAATTACTTCTGTTTCGGCACTCATAGCCTGAATCATTTTATAAGCAGCGTTAGCACTGCTCAGATTTGGGAATACAAGTGTGTTGACATCCTTACCTTGAAGGCGTGAGAATGGATATTTCTGATCACGTAATTGTTTGTTTAGTGCAAAATTAACTTGCATCTCTCCATCTATGGCCAAATCAGGATAAGTCTTCTGCATATATTCAACAGCTTTGTGAACCTGTACAGGACTTCCTGAGTCTTCAGTTCCGAAGTTGGAATATGAAATCATAGAAATAACCGGTTTTGTATTAAAGAAACGAGCAGTCATTGCACTTAATTTTGCGATATCAATAAGCGTATCGGCATCAGGATGACGGTTGATCAGAGTGTCCGAAACAAAGTACATTCCTTTATTCGAATTTAAAATATGCATCGTGCTGAAATGTTTGTATTCCGGACGAATACCGATAACCTCCTTAGCAACTTTGATCGTATTAGAATATTTTGTGTAAAGACCAGTGATGAATGCATCAGCTTCTCCTGTTTCTACCATCATCATACCAAAATAGTTACGCTCAAACATCTTGTCATTAGCCTCTTGTATGGTATAACCTTCACGTTGACGTTTGGTAGCTAAAATTCGCGCATAACGTTCACGACGTTCTGCCTCGCGGTCGTGGCGAAGATTTACAATTTCTATACCGTCAAGACTTAACTCAAGTTCTTTTGCAAGTTTCTCGATACGTTCATCATTTCCCAATAAGACTGGATAGCAAATACCTTCTGATCTTGCTTGAACGGCAGCTTTAAGCATAGTAGGATGGATTCCTTCTGCGAAAACTACGCGTTGAGGATGATTACGTGCTACGTCATACAAATTCTGTGTGAGTTTTGATTCCTGACCCATCATCTGTTTCAGACTTTGACGATATGCATCCCAGTCTGTTATTTCGTTACGTGCCACTCCACTTTTAATGGCAGCTTTGGCTACGGCAGTTGATACCTCAGTGATTAAACGGGGATCAACAGGTTTCGGAATAAAATATTTGGGACCAAAAGATAGGTTGGATACATGATAAGCCTCATTTACGACATCGGGAACCGGCTGTTTTGCAAGTTCGGCAATAGCGTATACGGCAGCAAGCTTCATCTCTTCATTGATGGCTTTAGCATGGGTGTCAAGTGCACCTCTGAATATGTATGGGAAACCGATAACGTTGTTGATTTGGTTTGGATAGTCAGAACGACCAGTACTCATAAGTACGTCGGGACGACTCTCAGTAGCATCTTCATAAGATATTTCAGGTACAGGGTTAGCAAGTGCAAATACGATAGGTTGTGCTGCCATCGAACGTACCATATCCTGAGATAGTACATTTCCTTTTGATAATCCAACGAAAACATCGGCATCTTTAACAGCTTCTGCTAATGTGTGAACGTCAAGTCTGTCTGTAGCGAATTCTCTTTTTTGTTCGTTGAGGTTGGTACGATCAGATGTAATAACACCTTTCGAGTCAAGCATGACAATATTTTCTTTCTTTGCACCAAGCGACATATACAATTTCGTACATGAGATGGCTGCAGCACCAGCACCGTTCACGACAATCTTGACCTTTGCAATATCTTTTCCATTTACCTCAAGAGCATTCTTAAGTCCTGCAGCAGAAATAATAGCTGTACCATGTTGGTCGTCATGCATTACAGGAATATCCAATTCAACTTTAAGGCGCTGCTCAATCTTAAAACACTCAGGAGCCTTAATGTCCTCGAGATTGATACCACCGAATGTTGGGGCAATAGCCTTTACGGCTTCAACAAATTTATCAGGATCCTTCTCATTTACTTCGATGTCAAATACGTCAATACCTCCATAAATTTTAAAAAGGAGTCCTTTACCTTCCATGACCGGCTTGCCGCTTACAGCCCCAATATCACCAAGTCCGAGTACCGCTGTACCGTTGCTGATAACAGCAACAAGGTTACCTTTATCTGTATACTTATATGCGTCATCAGGATTCTTCTCAATTTCGAGACATGGCTCAGCTACACCTGGTGAGTAAGCTAAACTTAAATCCGTTTGGGTACGATAAGGTTTGGTAGGAACGACCTCAATCTTTCCTGGTTTGCCCTGTGAATGATAGAGTAGGGCGGCCTCTTTCGTGATTTTTACCATCTTGCGTATTATTTTATGTTCTGTACTAACGTAGTATTAATAGATTTTTTTCTATTTATAATCTAAATTTTAGGTATCCTCTCAAATTGATTACAAAGATAATAAAAAACTTATTATAATGAATAGTTTTTTTAATTTATTTAGTAACTTTGCTGCCTGTTAGAATATATATGCAAGATATTAATAAATTACCGCCTCACCGTCAGTCTTTGAGTGAGAAAATTTTGCAAACAGCTTTGTGTGCATTTAAATCACAAGGAATACGCGCTGTCAAGATGGACGATATAGCAAAACGTCTGTCAATATCTAAACGTACTTTATATGAAGTGTTTTCAAACAAGGAAGATCTTCTTTTCGAAGTCGTAAAAAGAGAAAAACAGCAAACACGTGATTTCATGATTGATCTTGCCGCCCATAATAGTAATGTTATGGAGCAGATTATTGCTTTTTATAAGATTAAGGCTGAAGAGTTGAGAACTACGAATGCTGCTTTTTATGAAGATATCCATCGATATCCTCGTATCATAAGATTTCTTAAAAGTCAACATGAAAACTCTGCGGATAGTGCTCGTGCGTTCTTCCAAAAAGGTGTCGATGATGGTTATTTTAGAGCAGATGTAAATTATGATATCGTTAGTCTAATGGCTGAAGTTGAGGTTAACTACACAATGTCGAGCAAATTCTATAAGAAATTCTCTCTTTTGGATATTTACAAGAGTATAGTTCTTGTATCTATACGTGGCTTTTGTACTCCCAAAGGACTAAAAATGTTGGAAGAACATATTGAAAAAAATACAAAGATCTAAGTATGAATTAAATGAAAAACGCCCCTTCGCGTACCTTTGTGCTTGTAGGACTGGTTGTTGCCATTCTCTTATTTATGCATTTTATTCCTCAGATTAAAATATGTGGTGTTAACCTTCGTCATGTAGATATTTTATGTGATGTTGTTCCTGAGCTTGATGGCGGCGATACTCATAATGTTATTTCTAAACCTCTTGTTCCCGACCCAAAATCTGTTGCTCATAAAGGTTCTTTTCGTGAAGTTTTCCCTTCTGGTATAGAATGTTTTAAAGATTATTCCGAAGAAAAATCTGGAGGAATGATTTTATTTTATACCGCTTTATGTAATATTAAGAAGCTTGACAGGCCTGTCCGCATAGCATATTTCGGCGATTCTTTTATTGAGGGTGATATTGTCACAGCTGATCTGCGTGAGATGTTGCAAAATAAATATGGTGGTTGTGGCGTAGGATGGATAGATTGTGCAAGTAAAACTGCAGGATTTCGTAAATCGGTGGCTCAAACATCTGATGGCTTTATCTCTCATTCTGTTATTGACCATCAAATCGATCATAAGTCTTTAGGTATCAATCAGCGTTATTTTATACCATTAGAGTCTGCTTACACACAACTAACATGTACCAAATACAAACAACATTCTTTGTCTTGTAATATATCTCAGCTCTATTATAAATGTTTTTCACCTATATGTATAACTGCAACCATAAATAAAAATATTAAACATGTATTCAATGTTGCTAGTAGTAATGGAAAAATAGCAGCTGTAAAGGTCGATGGGAATATTCATAAAGTAAAATGGCAAATATCTAATGTTCGCGCGCGAACATATATCTATGGTTGTACGATGGATTGTGATAAAGGTGTGGTTGTCGATAATTATAGTATGCGTGGTGCATCTGGGCTTGCTCTTATGTCTGTGCCTATAGCTACTATGAGTTCTTTTGCTTCCTTGCGGCCATACGACTTGATTATAATTCATTATGGTCTGAATGTTGCAAACGGTTTTGATAAAGAAGCTTATTACATGCGATATCAATTGAAAATGGAGAAAGTGGTTAAATATTTTAAGAGTATATATCCCTATTCATCAATAGTCGTTGTCAGCGTTTCTGATAGAGATGAACGGATTAATGGAACTTTTGATACTGCTAAAGGAATTGAGACATTGTCAGCTTATCAACAGTTAGTTGCTTCCAATACGCATGTCGTATATTTTAATCTTTTTAATGCAATGGGTGGACGTGGTAGTATGAAGAGGATGGTAGACAAAAAACAAGCCAACTACGACTATACTCACATTAATTTTCGAGGAGGACATGTTATCGCTAAATATTTCTTTGATGCTATAGAAGCCGGAAAAAGTAATTATGAACGTCGAAAAATATACGAAAAACAATGACTAAGCTGTGCGAAATATTGAGATATGATCCGTCTTCTCCGATGATATTTAGTAGCGGACTTTTTTTATTCCTCTTTTTGGGTTTTCTTTTCGTATACATGCTATTGCAGAAGAAAATGACGGCCAGATTGGTATTTGTTACAGCCTTTTCTTATTATTTTTATTATAAAAGTAGTGGATTCTATTTTTTTCTTCTTGCTCTAGTTACTTTTTCCGACTTTGTAATTGGCCGGGAAATAGGAAGATGGCGTAATAATCATGTGCAAGAAAGATATATACCGCGGTTGCTCATGACTGTTAGCCTTATTGTAGATCTTGGATTTCTTATTTATTTCAAATATACCAATTTCTTCAGTGGTATGATAGCATCGGTAATAAATTCAAATTTTCAGCCATGGGATATTTTCTTGCCAGTAGGTATAAGTTTTTTTACATTTCAAAGTCTTAGTTATACAATAGATATTTATAGGCGTGATATCCGTCCGTTAGACAATCTTCTTGATTATGCTTTCTATGTTTCATTCTTTCCTCAACTTGTTGCTGGCCCAATTGTAAGAGCACGCGATTTTGTACTACAAATAAGGAAACCGTTAGTTATAACAAATACCATGTTTGCTCAGGGTGTATACTTTATTATCATCGGTTTGTTTAAAAAGGCAGTCATTAGCGATTATATTAGTATTAATTTTGTTGAACGAATCTTTGATAATCCTGGTCTTTATTCTGGCTTGGAAAATCTGTTTGGAATATATGGTTATGCTCTTCAGATTTACTGTGACTTTTCTGGATATAGTGATATTGCAATTGGCCTTGCTTTGCTTTTAGGTTTTAGATTCCCATTAAACTTTAATGCTCCATATCGAAGTGTCTCTATTACAGATTTCTGGCATCGTTGGCACATAAGTTTGTCGTCGTGGTTGAAAGATTATTTATATATATCTTTGGGTGGTAATAAAAAAGGGAAGATACGTACATATCTTAATCTTATGCTCACAATGCTACTTGGAGGATTGTGGCATGGTGCTTCCTTGAATTTTGTTGTTTGGGGAGGCATTCACGGCATTGCACTTGTAGGCCATAAGTTCATTCATCAGCAGATTCTGCATCGTGACAAAAAATACAGAAGTTATGGATGGAGAAAGGCACTTGCAATAATAATCACTTTCCATTTTGTATGTTTTGCTTGGATTTTCTTTAGAAACAACACTTTTGCCGCAAGTGGTATAATGCTTCATCAGATTCTCACGGATTTTCATCCCGAACTCCTTATTAATGTTTTGTCATCTTATAGATATGTTTTGGGATTAATGTTGTTTGGTTATGTGAGTCATTATCTGCCTGATGCATGGCAAACTAGGATCATTGTGCATTTGTCTAAAGCAAATTTGATTACCTATTCATTCATCCTTGTATGTGTTATTTATCTCATTATTCAGATAAAATCTAGTGAAATTCAGCCTTTTATTTATTTCCAATTTTGAGATATGTCCAGAGAATAATATCAAGTATCCTCTATATTAGATTTATGTCTTTTTATTACTTGAATTGACTATAAACACAAAAAAAAAGCAAGAAATGGACGATTTTTAGTTTTTATTGCTAACTTTGTACCGATTTAAATTACTTTAGCATGACTTTAATTATCGTTTCCATAATGCTTTTTGGTTTTTTACTTATTTCGACAAGTAATGTAACTAAAATAAACAAGTCTGCTGTGGCTATGTTTATGGGTACGGTAGGTTGGGTCCTTTACATATGTTATGGTGCAGATTTCGTTAACAGTCAACATCCTGCTGATTATCGCGATTTTTTAGCTGGTTCATTATCTACAAGTGATTCTGTAAAATTGTTCATATCTCAAAATGTCTTTTTGAAGTATGTAGGAAAAGGCGCTGAAATCGTTTTTTTTCTCCTTTCAACGATGACTATTGTTGAAATACTAGATAATAATGGATGTTTTGATTTTATAACAGAATTGTTGCGAACTCGTAAAAGCCGTAGGCTTCTGTGGGTAATGACATCTATTACATTTCTTCTTTCAGCCAATCTTGACAATTTGACTACGGCCACAATGATGCTGGTAATTATGCATAGCATAGTACCTAATAGACGGCAGAGAATGGAATATGGATGTGCTATAGTTTTAGCCGCAAACTGTGGAGGATGTTTTACCGTAATAGGTGATCCTACCGGTCTGGTACTTTGGAATATAGGTGCGGTGACGGCAACAAATTTCTCAGCATCTTTATTTCTTCCTTCATTAGTTGCTTGGCTGATCCCAACCTTCTTGATTGGTAGAAGATTACCTGACCGTTTGGATTTGGAATGGGTTACACCTCCTTACCGCGGTGATGACACCAACCTTAATAGATGGCAGAGGATGCTTATGCTTATCATTGGTATTGGTGGACTGTGGTTCATACCGACATTTCATAATATAACAAAACTCAGTCCTTTCCTCGGTGCTCTTTGTGTCCTATCATTTTTATGGATAGTGAACGAAGTGTGTAATCGTAAACTGATGAATTCTGATCAGATGATACAACGCAGGGTTCCACGAGTTCTTCAATATGGGAGTATACAGTTGTCATTGTTTGTGTTAGGAATAATGTTCGCAGTTGGAGTTGTGCAAGAGACTGGTGTCTTGGAGCAGTTCGCGTCATGGTTGGATTTAAATGTGCATAACGTATATATCGTAGGCGTTTTTTCAGGATTGTTGAGTACAGTTCTTGATAATTTTGCCACAGCGATGAGCTCATTCTCATTATATCAATTGATTGATGTAAACCACCTTTCTCGTTGGGCTGATAGTGACTATATGAGTGCGTTTATTCAGAATGGAATTTATTGGAAGATTATAGCATATTTTACTGCAACAGGAAGTTGTCTGCTCTCTATTGGTTCTATGGGTGGTTTAGCCCTCATGAAGATGGAACGGATACATCTTGGATGGTATGTCAAGAATATTACAAACAAGGTATTACTCGGACTCATTCTGGGATTCGTGGTATTATATGTGCAACTGACATATTTCTAACTATAGATATTATTGAATTCTTATTTTTTAAGGTAAGGAAAATTATGGCAAAAATCAAAACTATTGGAGTATTAACTTCTGGAGGTGATGCTCCTGGTATGAATGCAGCTATTCGTGCCGTAACAAGAGCTGGAATAAGTAACGGATTTAAAATCAAAGCAATCTATCGCGGTTATGACGGTCTGATAAATGGCGAAGTAAAATCATTTACAACTGAGAATGTCAGTGGTATAATTCAGATTGGCGGTACGATACTAAAGACAGCCCGCAGTAGTGAATTCGTAACAGAAGAAGGTCAGCAAAAGGCTTATGATACGATGGTGAAGGAGGGAATTGACGCCCTAGTTATTATTGGTGGAAATGGCTCACTGACTGGAGCCAAGGAGTTTGCTGCAAAGTTTGACGTATGTTGTATAGGTCTTCCTGGAACTATAGATAATGACCTTTATGGTACTGATTCTACTATAGGTTATGATACGACGTTAAATACGATCGTTGAATGTGTTGACCGTATACGTGATACGGCCCAGAGTCACGAACGTATATTCTTTGTAGAGGTTATGGGTCGTGATGCCGGATTCTTAGCCCAGAATAGTGCCATTGCCAGTGGTGCAGAAGCAGCTATTATTCCTGAGGATTCTACTGATGTAGACCAGTTGTCACGTTTCCTTGAAAGAGGCATCCGCAAGAGTAAACGCTCATGTATCGTCATCGTTAGTGAAAGTCCTAAATGTGGTGCTTTATATTATGCAGATCGTGTACGAAAAGAATATCCAAATTATGATGTAAGAGTGTCTATCTTAGGTCATTTGCAACGTGGAGGAAGTCCATCTGCACATGATCGAATTCTTGCAAGTCGCACGGGTGTTGGTGCTATCGAGGCCATTATGCAGGGGCAACGTAATATTATGGTTGGAGTACGAAATAACGAAGTTGTTTATGTTCCCTTCAGTGATGCTATACGTACTGATAAGCCTTTAGATATGAAACTAATTCAAGTTCTTGATGAACTAAGTATATAATTATGAGTATATTTATTGGCAAAAATGTTCTTTTTATAAATAATTCCAAATTCACTTTTGGCAGTTTCAAATAAATTGTTAACTTTGCATATAAATATTGATAAACATATTAAATTAAAGCGTATGTCACAGATTAACGGACACATTTCTCAGATAATCGGTCCTGTTGTCGATGTTTATTTCGACACAAAAGGTCAAAATGCTGAGGAGGTGTTGCCAAAGATACACGAAGCTCTGAAGATAGACCGTGAAGACGGACGTGAACTTATTGTCGAAGTGCAGCAGCATATCGGCGAAGATACTGTTCGTACTGTCGCTATGGATAATACTGACGGACTTAGACGTGGTTTGGTGGCTATTCCGACAGGTGGGCCAATAACAATGCCTTGTGGAGATCAAATTAAAGGTCGTATGATGAACGTCATCGGACAGCCTATTGATGGTATGAAACCATTATCAATGGAGGGTGCCTATCCTATTCATAGGGAACCGCCTAAGTTTGAGGATCTTTCAACCCAGAAAGAGATGCTTGCTACCGGTATTAAAGTCATCGACCTTCTTGAACCTTATATGAAAGGTGGTAAAATTGGATTGTTTGGTGGTGCCGGTGTAGGTAAGACCGTCCTCATTATGGAACTTATTAATAACATAGCCAAAGGTCATAATGGATATTCTGTATTTGCTGGAGTGGGTGAGCGTACTCGTGAAGGTAATGATCTTATTCGTGACATGCTTGACAGTGGTGTTGTCCGTTATGGAGAAAAATTCAGAAAGGCTATGGACGAAGGTAAATGGGATCTTTCGCTTATTGATCCAGAGGAAGTACAAAAGAGTCAAGCTACACTTGTCTATGGTCAGATGAATGAACCGCCGGGTGCACGTGCATCTGTTGCTTTATCAGGACTTACTGTTGCAGAACAGTTCCGTGATCATGGTGGTAAGAATGGAGAACCTGCAGATATCATGTTCTTTATAGATAATATATTTCGTTTCACTCAGGCTGGCTCTGAGGTATCCGCACTTCTAGGTCGTATGCCATCAGCTGTAGGTTATCAGCCAACTCTTGCCAGTGAGATGGGCGTTATGCAGGAACGTATCACTTCAACAAAGCGCGGTTCTATTACTTCTGTTCAGGCTGTTTATGTGCCTGCTGACGATTTGACCGACCCTGCTCCTGCTACAACCTTTACACACCTTGATGCAACCACTGAACTTAGTCGTAAAATTACCGAGCTTGGTATTTATCCGGCTGTTGATCCGTTAGGTTCTACTAGTCGTATTCTCGACCCGATGATTGTTGGTAAGGCTCATTATGACACAGCACAGCGTGTAAAAGAGATATTACAACGTTACAAGGAACTACAGGATATTATTGCTATTCTTGGTATGGATGAGTTGAGTGATGAGGACAAGCTGACGGTCAATCGTGCACGTCGTGTTCAACGTTTCTTAAGCCAACCATTTACCGTAGCAGAACAGTTTACAGGTATTAAAGGTGCTATGGTCTCAATAGAAGATTGCATCAAAGGATTTAATATGATCTTGAATGGTGAAGTAGATGATCTTCCTGAGCAGGCTTTTCTTAATGTTGGAACAATTGAGGATGCCATAGAGAAGGGTAAGAAACTTCTTGAGGCAGCGAAAGGCAATTAATAAAAACAGTATCTATGAGTCTGAAATTAAAAATTATTTCTCCTGAACGCATCGTCTTCAATGGTGAAGTTGATAGCATAAAGGTACCTGGAACAAATGGTCAATTTGAAGTATTGAATAATCATGCTCCGATAATCTCGTCTCTGGGTAAAGGATTCGTTGAATATTCGTTTAATGGAGGTAAAAAACAGTTGGAAGTGAGTGGTGGATTTATCGAAGTAAAGGATAATGATGTATCTCTTTGCGTCGAGACTCCATCATCCCTCGTGTAATAGCAGTCAATATGAATATTCTCGAAATAGTGTTATCACTAACATTCTTTACGATACTGGGAACAATTTATATTGTCGGTTATAACTTCTTCAAGAAACGAAAACCTGAGTATTTCGTTTACTTCTATCTGATATTTGCTGTCGTAAGATTATTATTAGTCGGATCTGTCATACTTGTTTATGCGTTATCTGTCGAAAGTAGGCCGCAAGTTGTACATTTCGCTATAATGTTTATTATCATGTATGTGGTGATGATGGCAGTTACACTTTCTTTAAAACATTAATAACATGAAATATATAAAACAACTGCTATGCATTTCTTTGTTGTTGTTTATGATGACACCGATTTTTGCTTCTGAGAAGCAAGAGGGAGGTGGCTTAGACACAAAGGGAGTGGTTATGGGGCATATTAAAGATTCATACAACTGGCATATCACCAATATCGGTGATAAACCCGTAGTTATCGATTTGCCCATAATCGTTTATAGTAGTACGGGTTGGCATCTATTCAGTAGTGCCCAATTCCCAGAAGAAGCAGATGCGAAAGGATATCGACGTGGTCCATATAACCTGGCAATTCCTGAAGTGGGTGATAATGAAGGAAAGATTGTAGAGCTTGGAAGCTCTAACACAGAGACAAGACCCTTTGATATCTCTATAACAAAGACGGTTGCTACCATGTTCATTGATTCCATACTTTTGTTGTTGTGCATTCTGTTGCCTGCAAGATGGTATAAAAATCACAAAGCAAGTGACCCGGCTCCTAAGGGATTTACAGGCTTTATTGAGATGTTCATTATGTATGTTCAAGATGATATTATCAAGCCGGGAGTAGGCCATGGATATGAAAAATATTCTCCTTATCTGTTAACGTGCTTCTTCTTTATCTTTACATGTAATATCATGGGGTTGATGCCATTTCCGCCAGGAGGTGGTAATGTAACGGGTAATATCGCAATTACCTTCTTTTTAGCTTTATGTACATTCCTTATTACACAGTTTAGTGGTAATAAACATTATTGGAAGGATATATTCTGGCCAGAGGTACCTTTGTTGCTTAAAGCTCCGATACCATTACTTCCGGTTATAGAGTTTGTTGGAATATTAACAAAGCCATTTGCCTTGATGATTCGTCTTCTTGCCAACATGATGGCGGGACATGCTATAGCGCTTGCGCTTACTTGTCTGATCTTTGTCGTAGCAAGTAAGGCTATTGGCCTTTTGATAGGAATGACAACAATGAGTATTTTACTGAGCGTATTCATGATGTGCCTTGAGGTTCTGGTATGCTTCATTCAATCAATGGTTTTCACTATGCTTAGTGCAACCTTTATAGGATTGGCTAGGGCAGTACCTGATGAAAAGTAAGATAGATAAATAGAGATAAAATAAAAAAAATAAAACAATTTAAAAATTAAGATTATGTTATTATCATTATTATTGGCAGCAGACGGTGTTGCAAAATTAGGTGGCGCTCTTGGCGCTGGTTTAGCTGCAATTGGTGCAGGTATTGGTATCGGTCGTATTGGTAGTAGTGCAATGGATGCGATGGCTCGCCAGCCTGAAGTTATTAATAAACTTTTCACCAACATGATTGTTGCTGCTGCTCTTATTGAGGGTGTAGCTTTGTTCGCAGCCGTTATCGGATTCTTGTGTCTATAATAATAAATCTTATAACGTCAATTAAAGCGTATGGATTTATTAATTCCTAGCACAGGTCTGCTTTTTTGGATGACCATCACTTTCTTGGTGGTTTTAGGCTTGTTGTGGAAGTTCGGTTTCCCTGTCATCATCAAGATGGTCAATGAACGTAAGAAGTTCATTGATGAGAGTTTAGAGAAAGCACATGATGCGAACCAAAAACTTGCCAACATAAAAGATGAAGGAGAAAAACTGTTGCAGGATGCTCGTGAGAAACAGGCTCAGATTCTCAAAGAAGCTGTAGCTACCCGCGATGCCATAGTCAGTCAGGCTCAAGATAAAGCCAAGGCAGAAGGTGCGAAGATCTTATCAGAAGCAAAAGCAGAGATTGAGACCGAGAAGCAGAATGCCATCCGCGATATTCGCAGCCAGGTGGCCGAACTGAGTGTAATGATAGCAGGAAAAGTTCTGCGTCAGGATCTCAGTGATAATAAGCAACAGATGGATATGATTGATCGTCTTCTGGATGAAGTTGCTGTTGAAAACAATAATAAGGATTAAGGTATGGATATAGGAATAGTATCGGTTAGATACGCTCGGGCACTACTAAAAAGCAGTATCGATGCAAAGATCGAGAACAAGGTGTATCAAGAGATGATAACCCTTGCAAAAAGCTATATTGAAGTGCCTGATCTGAAAAAAACTATAGATAACCCGATGTTGGCTAATGATAAGAAACAAGAACTTATAGAGACGGCGTGTGGCGGAAATGTTTCTCCGCTGACACATCGATTTGTTACTCTTGTGTTAAAGGAACTCAGGGTTAAATTCTTGCAGTTCATGGCAAACTCTTATATCAGCCTTTACCGTCAACAACAGAATATCACCCGTGGAAAACTTATAACTGCCGTTGCTGTTAACTCTGCTACCGAGCAGAAGATGAAACAGCTGGTGGAGAGTAAAACTAGAGGAACTGTAGAGTTCGAGACAGAGGTGAATCCCGATATTATCGGAGGTTTTATTCTGGAGTACGATACTTATAGAATGGATGCAAGTGTTTCATCACAGTTGCGTACAATTCTTAAGCAGTTAAAGCATAATAATTAAAAAGAAACAAAATGTCAGAGAAAATAAAACCTAGCGAAGTATCCGAAGTACTTCTTAAGCAACTTCAGGGATTGGGTTCGGACCAGAATTTTGATGAAGTTGGCACCGTTCTCAACGTTGGTGATGGTGTAGCTCGTATTTACGGTCTACGTAATGCCGAAGCAAACGAGTTGCTTGAGTTTGAAAACGGTACTATGGCTATTGTGATGAATCTAGAGGAAGATAATGTCGGTTGTGTGCTTCTGGGTTCGTCTACAGGTATTAAAGAGGGAATGTCGGTAAAACGTACCGGTCGTATTTCCTCTATCCGTGTCTGTGATGACATGCTCGGACGTGTCATTAATCCATTAGGACAGCCGATTGACGGTAAGGGTGATTTTGACTTATCTAAATCATTTGAGATGCCTCTTGACCGTAAGGCTCCTGGAGTCATTTTCCGTCAGCCGGTAAAAGAACCATTGCAGACCGGTCTTAAAGCTGTCGATTCGATGATTCCTATTGGCCGTGGACAGCGTGAGCTTATCATTGGAGACCGTCAGACAGGAAAGACAGCTATTGCTATTGATACCATTATCAATCAGAAATATAATTACGAAGCAGGAAAACCTGTATATTGTATATATGTTGCTATTGGACAAAAAGCAAGTACAGTTGCTGCCACCATGAATATCTTGAAAGAGAGAGGTGCTATGCCTTATACCATCATCGTTTCAGCTACAGCTGCAGATCCTGCTGCTATGCAATATTATGCTCCATTTGCCGGTGCTGCTATCGGAGAATATTTCCGTGATCGTGGTATGGCTGCTCTTGTTGTATTTGATGATTTATCAAAACAGGCTGTTGCTTATCGTGAGGTTTCACTTATTCTTCGACGCCCTTCTGGACGTGAAGCCTATCCGGGTGATGTCTTCTATCTTCATAGTCGTCTTCTTGAACGTGCTGCACGTATCAATGATCAGCAGGAAGTTGCTGAGAACATGAATGACTTGCCAGAATGTATGAAAGGTCATGTTAAAGGTGGTGGTTCTCTTACCGCACTTCCTATTATTGAGACACAAGCAGGTGACGTTTCCGCTTATATTCCTACCAATGTTATTTCTATTACTGATGGTCAGATATATCTTGAGACCGATTTGTTCAATCAGGGTTTCCGTCCTGCTATCAATGTTGGTATTTCGGTAAGCCGTGTCGGTGGATCCGCTCAGATCAAAAGTATGAAGAAGGTTGCCGGAACATTAAAGATAGATATGGCTCAGTATCGTGAGTTAGAGTCTTTCTCTAAGTTCTCGAGTGACATGGATGCTGTTACGGCGATGACTCTTGATCGTGGTCGTAAGAATAATCAGCTTCTTATTCAGCCTCAATATTCTCCAATGCCAGTAGGTGAGCAGATCGCAATCTTGTATTGCGGAACTCACGGATTGATGCGTGACGTGCCTATTGATCATGTTCGTGAATGTCAGGATACTTTCCTTGAGAAATTACGTTCGCAGTACAACGAGAAAGTTCTTGATGTGCTTGCTTCTGGTAATATTACCGATGATGTAACGAAGATTATAGAGGATATAATGGCTGACATTGCCGGTCAGTATAAACAGTAACAGCTTATGTCGTCACTCAAAGAGATAAAAGGTCGAATAGCCTCAGTCAGCAGTACTCGTAAGATTACGAGTGCTATGAAGATGGTTGCATCTTCCAAGTTACATCACGCACAGTTGATGATAGAGAATATGCTTCCATACGAGCGCCAGCTTGATCATATATTGAAGACATTTTTGCAGTCAGGTGCTGACATACCTCCAATTCTAAGCATAAAACGCCCGGTAAAACGGGTTGGACTTGTTGTATATTCGTCAAATAGCAGCCTCTGTGGTGGCTTTAATGGTAATGTTATCAAACAGATGATGACGTTTCTTGATGACTACAAGTATTTAGGCAAGGAAAACATTCTTATTTATCCGATTGGTCGCAAAGTTGCAGAGAAGGTAATAAAATTAGGATATCAAAAACAGGGAGACTATAATGACCTCGCTGACAAACCTAATGCCAATCAATGTACGTTGATTGCTGAGGATCTAATGAAAAAGTATGTATCTGGAGATGTTGACAAGGTTGAAATTATCTATCACCATTTCCGTAGTGCGGCTTCTCAAACATTGGAACGTCAGATATTTATGCCGATAGATATTACATCACCTTTAGATGCCGATGAACGTGATCTTTCTTCACAAAAAGCCTCTGCTGCTGCACAAAAGTATTTGAAGGCTAAGGGAGGACCAACGACACTTGGTAAAGTTCAGCATAAGGAGGAACCAAAAATCGATCTGAAGACAGACTTTATTGTCGAACCTGATATCAGAACAGTTCTCCGTGAACTGGTGCCCAAAGAATTACATCTTAAATTATATACATCTTTACTTGACAGTAATGCCAGTGAACATGCTGCACGTATGGTAGCCATGCAAACAGCTACAGATAATGCTGATGAATTGTTGCGTGGTCTTAATCTGCAATATAACAAAAGTAGACAACAAGCAATTACAAATGAGCTCCTCGATATTGTTGGAGGTAGTTCAAACTAATTGTTATTTGATATTCTTAATAAAGAGCGATACACAATAATGTATCGCTCTTTTATATTTATTCGCTCAGCATGGGCATATTCGGTCTTTCATTTACCTTCTACTCGATTGCCTGTAAATATTATTCGGCAGGAACAAGTTTTATGTTATAGAGGTTACAACTATTCTTCTTTGTAAGCTTATACTCTCCAGGATCGATAATTGTGGTATATGTATTTCCTAATTCGATGAAGGGGGTATCATTAACCTTGATACTTCCATCTTCTGATGACCCAAAATAAAGTGTCAATACCATTCTTACAGCTATCTTGAATTTTACAGAAGTAGAAGTTTCCATCTTTAAACACGTATTATATGTAACTCCATCAATCAATATTGTTCCTTTACTGTTAGAATAATTTCCAATAATTGTGAAAGCTTCATTAGATGGTGCAGAATTGGCAAAGTTACATGTGATAGCATTCTTTATTCCGATGCTGTCAATCGTTATTGTATCTGTTTTCGTAGAGTCAATCTTCGTTGTATCAGAAGACTTGTCTGTTGAACTTCCAAAAATTCCAATAAGAGAAGTTTTGTAGGATGTTAGAAGTGACTTAAGTCCCGTATTTATTCCATCGCTTATATCGTCTGTACTATTTGTAAAGTTCCATTTGATGTCTCCGTGGTTCATTCGGCCAGCTCCTTCTATGCCGGTAACTTTTGCTGGAACATCGTTTGCAGTATCTGGAGTGTAACTATATATCTTAGTGGCATCAGTATCGAAGTTGTTGTAAGTATTATTACCAGAGATGGTCTTGTAGGTTTCCGGAACCAACTCCTCACGTGTTGTCGCTTCGCAAGCGTCAAAATAATTTGAGGATGAAGTCTGGGTAATATAGCTGTAATTTGATGATTTCTCTGCAAATATATTTCCGAAAGATTTGATCATACCTCCTGTCTCAGATGAGAATGTGCCAATACCGTTTTTTATATCTGTACCTTGGAGAGAAATGAGCATCGGTTTATTCGTATTCCTAAAATAGTTGTTCTCAACGAATACACTTGAACCTGTTGTTGCCCCTATACCGTATTTATCACATCCGTCGAAGTAGTTATTCCATACATGAACGGTCATCGTACGAACCCGAGGATGTCGGGAATCGCTGTGGTCAAACCAATTGTGGTGATAACAAAGATAGTTAGGACCTGTTTCCGATTTCATACCACATAAAGAACATTTTCCACAATCGAAAAAATGATTGTAGGAAAATGTGTCATATTGTGAATCATCTTTCACGTCAAGAGAACCGTCTCCTTTCACTTGGTCGGCATCGCTTCCGGGAATACCATAGAAGATGTCGCAATGATGAATCCAAGTATGCATAGAACTTTTTATTTGAATTGCGTCATCATTATGATTCATTATAGATAGGTTTCTCATTTCTATCCCGGTTCCGTTATAAAATGTCATTCCGAATCCATTAAATGTTGCATCATCACCAATACCTTCTAGTGTTACGTTCATCACATCAGAAGGAGTATTTGCTTTTAGCTGAAGACCGTTTTCATCACTGAGAAGCTGGTCTGTACTAATATCTTTTGATGTTATACATCCAATGATGCGTAGTGCCCATGGCGTCTGGTCGTAACCTTTCTGTTTGAGATAAAGAATGTTACCTATACCTATACCTTTTGTTGTTGTCCCCTTGTTACTTGTTATTACGTCTAAAGTGACCGTGTTACAGTTGTCCTTTGTCACGTAAACCACTTTTGCACCAGTCTTTAAGGTGCCGTTGTCGTTATATGCACCTACTCCCGTGTAATTGAAATGCGCGAAACCTTGACGGTCATAGTTGTCTACCTTTACAAATGCTGATACTGAACTATTTGCTGTCATTTCTGCCTTAGCGTCATCTGTAGGGACAATCATAAATGAGTATAAACCGGCTGTAAGACCTATTGCATCTGCGCGACCGTATGATCCGTAATTTCGTACTAATTCCGAATCCAATTTCACATAATTATTATCTGAATTGGATTTGATATAGACATTGTATGATTTCGCTCCATTAAAGATAGACCATGTTATATAAGCAGACTCTTGCCATCCCATGACATTAAGAATATTGACATGTCCTGTTTCATTTTTTATAAAGGAAATACGGGAAGCTGTATTATTATATTTGACAGTAGAAGAAGCTGTTGTTAATGATAGAGTGTCACCATTCCCGAAGTCTATGCTGTTTACATCTGAAGTATTGTAAGAATCAATCTTACCTGAATTTAGGGTTATATTAACTTTGTTCTGTGCTGATAAATATAACGTAAGAAATGCTGATAAAGACAATATTATTATACGTTTCATCATATGGAGTAATTATTTTTTGTTGAACTTAATATTTTCATTAGCCACACTAAGTATATAAGTCCCATGAACTAGTCTTGATATATCAATGCTTATCGATGAAGAATTGGAATACATTCTTTCTTCTTGTTTACCCTGAAGGTTATATATTGCGACAGCGTCACCTTTTTTGATTCCGTAGATTAATAGAGTATTCCCTTCTATATCTTTTGTCGTGAATAACTTTTTCGTACGTATTGAATTTGCAATCTCCGGAGTGAAGTTGATATTTACTGTTGACATATCAACCGACGTCGTAGTTCCGTCACTGAAATACAATACGGTGTTATCTCCTTCAAATGTGATTTTAACTGTTATTTTATCAATGTGATTGCCATTGATTGTAACAGTTCTGCTTTCTTCTGCAAATAGATTTGCTGTGTTCAGTAGTGTTGTGACTACTGTTAGTAATAGTATTTTTCTCATATTTATGGTTATAAAGTGGGCGTAAAGATAATAAAAAACCACGAATACAAGAAGTATTCGTGGTTTTTTGTCATTTATTAAACTATTAGTCTACTGTTTAATAAATTTCGTGGCATGATTCGCGTTGGTTCGTATAATATACATTCCTGACGACAAATTAATGACATCCAATGTTCCTTGACCTTCAGTAAGACTTATTTCATCAACCTTTGTACCGTTGATATTATAAACGAAAGCTTTTGTTGCATTCACATCCTTGATAAGAGTACATGTGGATGATATAGATGGAGTCGCAATTACTTTTCCGGTATTCGCACCATTATTGGTGATGATTGCTATACCATTTGTAGTTGTATCATTACTGATAGTTATCCATCCTAAGTTCTCTGTAACAGGAGTTGCAGGCATTATTGTCTTGTTATTATAATCAGTTGAGTCCAACTGCATTCTTACTGTTATCGTAGAGTCTGTCGGACCATTTGCCCTCAGTCTTAATATTCCAGCACAATTACGATTAAATGTCTGCATCTGTATGAGTGCCATTGGGTTTGTCAGTTTCTGCCCGAATGATATTGCCCGAACGATAGTTGCACCGCTCGTAAATGTCATCGTTGTATCGCTGACAGTGAATATCTTTCCATTGGCATCCTTGCTTTGTCCCTTAGCAACCGCGAAATAGGCAACATATTGCTTTGGCCATCCAGCATAAGTAAGTCCCTTCTGACGCATTAATATCACGTTGAATCCTTCATTTGTAACATTCCAAACTCTCCACATATAAGGATATGAAGATGATGTGTAACGCGGTGTCACAAAAACTACCGGTGTGGTACCTGCAGCAAAAGGCTGGATGAACTTGCAGTATATTGTGTCATTACCCACAGCAATGGCTGAGTCTAGTTTTACTGAACTATGTACGAGCCCAGATTCGTAAGGTAAATCTCCGATATTTCCATTTCCTGTTTTTGCTGCGATATAATGAGTCGTTTCTGCACCTTTGCTGAAAGTCTGTACACCGCTTAGTGTCCATGGATACATGTTAAATGTAAAGTATGAATATAGCCCTGAGGTCTTATAGGATGTATAGACATGTTCAACAGGCGCTAAACCTGCATTGACGTTTGTCGTTCCACCCATAACTATTGCCGGTGCATTCTCAAATGGTTCAGCGAAATAGTTATAGCTTAATTCATTTGAGGAAGCAGATATAGTACCATATTGCACGTTACCTGTACCTTCAGCACCACTAATGATATTATAAGAAACGTTTGAATAATAATTCTTCTTATCATATCCGATCTCATGGATACGGTATCCGTATGTACCTGCAACATTAATTGTATCACGATACGTATATGTACCTGAATTTTCTGATATATCCATTGTTGTTAGGGTCTTGAATGTCCCATTAGGTCCAAAACTACGTTCTATCATGATTGAATCGCAGTAATCTCCACTGTTGTTTGTCCATGTTAGCACACAAGTACTTGTAGAAGGCTTAAATGAAGCAGACAGTCCTGATGGTGCAATGTATTTTGGATTTGTCGGCACGTATTCATATGCAGAGTTAAATGCCAGATTAGCATTTATGCCATTATAATAGACACCGGTAGGGGTCAGATAATTTGTACCAGAAAGCGTTGCATCTTTGGTATTATAGAAACTTCGACAATCCTGAACCCAGTTGTACGGTCCAATACGTTCTATGTAAGCAGCGTTGTTAAGTCCGTCCAGAATTGGGCCCATGTGACTTTTTTCTATCGCATAATTTGCACTACTGGCTGTGACTGAATCTCCTGGCCATCCTGTCCAGTTAGCTCCATAGTTCATTTCAGTAATCCAGATTGGACGGTGAGTACGGTTATATATGGCATTTAAGTTGTATAGCCATGATGATACATCACTATACCAGTAAGCGTGCACAACAATGAAATCGCAACGCCAGCCACGAGCATCAATAGAATCAATGAAAGGGTAGAGCCATCCGGAGAGATTGCTTGACATAGCTGGTGATCCAAGTCGCTTTCCTGTAGCCATCATAGCAGGCCAATTGGCTAGGACCTCATCAACAGACGATACTGTCTCTCTAGCGTCACCGGTGTTATCAGGCTCATTATTTCCTAATGCGTTTGGTGATGTTCCGTTATTACCGACGTCACTAATTCCCGGCCATCCCTCATGATGATGTTGAGTCACATATTCGCGATCTTCCCATACATTATTACCGGCATCCCAGTTGTAACACCACGTTGTCCCGAGGAGGCTGTTGGCTGTAGCATCGTTACCTGCATATCCTTTTTTGTCGCAGTCATTCCATTGGAATATCTTGATGTAGGATATTCTTTTTTTTAGGATGCCTGGTAAAACAGATACGTTGCGGTCGGAGTCAGCAGCAACAAATACGCGGCTGTATCCATATCCTGTAGACTTTGTTGCAACGAAAGCCATATAACCACGTTTTAGCTTAAAACTGGTTATCTGGTTGTTGAGAGTAGCTGTACTTAAACTGTAGCCTGTACCTACATTAAAATTGCTGTATGAGGTTCCACTGAAATTTTCACCGGAATATACCGTTAATGGTTGAAAGCTACTTCCGTGAGGTAATATTATAGCACCGTGTTTGTAGATTTTTATCACACAGTTATTATTTTTAGAAGCAGCCTTACCATTGATGTTTATGTATCCAAGCCATGCTGATGCCGATGATGGGCGGATGTTGTCTAATATGATGGCAGCATTATCAATGTCAGTTATATTTATACTTCCTGTTGAAGTAAATGGAGTAGTACTTGAGATATGATAATCCACATTATTACTGATTGTTACCGATTCCGCCACTTGCGAAACCGTAGTTACAGTGTTTTTGGCATATAGTTGATTCGTTGTTATCAGTATTACTGCCAGTATATAGATGAATTTCTTCATAATTTTTATTTTTCTATTGGGAAAGCCTTTAATAACTTATCATATTCTTTTTGAGAGATTTGAATAACTGTTCCATGTCGAGGAGTGAACTTACCACTTGTCTCAGTATTCTGTACAAATTTAAAGTTTATGAGGTCGTCACTTTTGCAGAACTGATAGTGATGGTCACGGTAACAGTCATACATCAGTGCCCATCCTCCATTGATGAGTGGAAATACGCCCGCTCCTTCTACGGCTTCTTTTGTCTGTTGACAGTAGCCGTCCATTAATTTCCAGGTATCGGGCTTGAATAGATCTTTAAATATGAATTGTTTTATTCCTTTCACATTGCTACCCTCCGTCTTAAAGAAAAGGTGGAATGTTCCGTTCTTATCCTGCACAATATCAGTATCGATACTTGCCTGGTGATAGTCGAATAGAACTTTTGGTTCACCTTCTATATCACTGAAATCACTATTTGCATACGCCCAATACACACGGTCGTAAGGTATCGTTCCATCGTCTGTGAGCAGAGAGAAATATACAACATACTTCTTTGCTTTTTTATCATAGATGGTTTGAGGTGCCCATACGCGTGTGACGTTAGCAAACTGTGTACCTTTAAACTTTTGGGGGAAATTGACAGTATGGTGTTCCCAGTTAATGAGATCACGTGAGCGCATTAACACCATGCCACGGTTAGAAGACCATCCCAGTGTGCAACGCATATCTGTGACAACCATATAGAGCCATCCGTCATTGCCTCGGAGAATATGTGGATCACGTACACCTTTAGCCAAAGCTATCGTGTCAGAGCCAATAATGTTATTACCACCGTTGATAGGAGTATAGTTCCATCCATCATTGCTGACAGCATAATGAACCTGTTCCTGAGCTGGATCATTTCCAGGGAAATATACAAACAGATAGGCTTTCATCTTCTCTTTTTTTGCTGCAAGGGGAAGAGTGATGCCTAATGTTAATAGACACATGAAAATAATACGAATTGATTTTTTAATATCCTTCATAAGAATGTTAGTTAGTAATTATGCCACAAAGTTAATAATTTTCTATTACTCCTTATATATATACTACTTGATTTAAGAATTATTAATTCACTTTTTTATCAACTTCTCACTGAACGAACCTTCAGAAGTGACAATCTTTATCAAATATAACCCGTTAACCAATCCTTCAAATCCGCTTATGGTCAGTCCATCATGACCACTTACATGGAAATTTTCTTTTAGGATTTCAGAG
>OBMA010000102.1_pt1 | contig 39724 bp, 34 predicted proteins | sample 1539141 | NCBI WGS metagenome assembly OBMA01 (sample SAMEA3991484, study PRJEB22521) | metagenome | biome: anthropogenic terrestrial biome; feature: sewage plant; material: raw primary sludge | place: Sweden | collected 2012-09-26
AGAGGCTGAAAATTTATGTAGCGAACATATTCGGCTTTGTTGGTCGTGTCGGTATAGATGATTTTCTCCTTGCCATGACGGTCGTAGGTGGTTACCGACAGACCATTGGCCAGCTCCACGCAGGCAAACTCCTTCAGGCTATCGCCCTCAATTCGCAGAAAGACGGTGGAGCAACCGCCATAAACCAGAAAAGCGTCAAGACAGTTCAACCGTTTGTTATAGCGCAGGTTGGGGTAGTCGTCCGAATTTTCAATCATCATCAGCCGGTCGTTGCTTTTGTTGTAGATGAACAGCCGTCGCACCTCATTGGCACCCCTTGCCGCCACTGCCGATATATAAGTCATATCGTTCAGTCCGTCGTTGTTAAAGTCAGACAGTTCGGGATCCATTCCCAAGACGTCATCTTTGTCCAATTCATAGTGGTTAGCCGATACCCAACATCCATTTTGACGGGTAAAGAAATTGATAATGACAAACGAGCGGTCTTTGGTCCTTAACAGACTCATTTCTATTTTGTTGTGCCCTTTTCGTCCAATATGCAAACTGTCGGAAAAATATTCCTCCAATTCGGCACCTTTGTATTGGTCAGATGTCGCCACCTTGGGTGCCGGTTGGTGTTGTGCCGTGCAGCATGTGACCAGCACCAGCAAACCTAAACCTGCCAGCAGTCTCATCATAGTGTGTTATTCCCCTCCTTTTTTGCACATCACCACATCAACGGGCTGTTCGGTGATGAGGCAACCTTTGGGCTGAGCCTGCGCAATAGGCAGAATGGCCTCCTTGTAGGTCTCAATCATGCTGGCAGTGTCGATAGCTTCGAGCACAACGGGCACCTTCTCGGTGATTTCCCAGAACGAAGGAGAAATGAGCTCGCTGCTGGTGCCGTAGCCCATGATGCCGCGACTGACCGTGACACCCGCCACGCCACAAGCCTTGGCTTTGCGGGCCAGAACCTCGTAGAGCGGTTCATGTTCATATTTGTCGGTGCTGCTCATATACACTTTCAGCAGCTTCTTATTATTGTCTGTATTCATCTGATTTGTTTTTTAATCAGGCAATTTTCACCAGCAGATTGCCCACATATACCATGGTGAGACCCAGCGCCACACTCAGCCCCGCATAGAGGGCAAAGTAGAAGAGATTGTCGTCGCGCAGCAGCTGCAAGTTCTCATTCATAAAGGTGGAGAACGTGGTGAGGCCTCCGCACAATCCAGTGGTGAGAAACAGCTTGAGGGTGGGGTCCATCATCCCCTTGGTGGCCAGACCATAGAAGAGGCCGATGAGCAGACAGCCCAGCAAGTTGACGCCCATGGTGCCAAAGGGGAAACTGAGCGGAATGAGACGTCCTATCACCATTGTAAGCAGGTAGCGCAGGCCTCCGCCCAGTCCGCTGCCCAGCATCACTATCAATAACTGTTTCATTGTTTGTAGTGGAATGTTTTCCGATTATCGCCCGTAATATTTTATCAGCGCTTTTATTCGCTGGTTGAGGGTGGAAGCCCCAATCAAGTCCTCCAGATTGAGGTGCATGCGGTAGTGCCAATAGTTGTCGGGGTTGGCAGGGTTGTTGATTCGTTCACTGAAGGTATCATCATTGCGCAGTTTTCCGTCCATGGCAATCCAGTCCTGCAAAGGCAGAATGACCCACATGGCCTTGGTGGCAAGGTGCATCTCTATGATGCGCTGGCAAATCCATGGCTCGCAGAAGATAGGGGCCGGGCCATATTCGCGCAGCACATTGTTGAAGAATCGCTGGGTGCGGTCGGGGTTCTCCTCCCACCATTGGCGCATGGTACTCATATCGTGCGAGGATGAAGTGCAGACCGAGAGGTAAGGCACCTTATTCAGGTCGCCGAACTCCACACCAAATTCTTTCGGCATCCGCTGAATCTCCAGACTCAGAATCTGCAATTCGTCCATCACAGGGTGTACGCAGTCGGGCACCATACCCAAGTCCTCGCCACATACCATCATCTGAGTGCTCTTGAGCAGGGCAGGCAGCTTGTCCATGGCATTCTTACGCCAAAAATCGTTGTTGCGAACGTAGAAGAAGTTGTTGTAAAGTTTGCTGAAAGCCTCTTTCATGACCATCGGCAAAGCCTGAAACACGAAACTCTGCTGCATGGCGATGCGGGGATGCAGCTTGGAGGCATCGTTGGCATCGTGTACAAAAAGCACCTGACATGTAAGAATTTTCAATCCGGTGCGTATGGCGGCTTTTTCCTTATCGTTAGCCGAAATGAAAGCATCTATTTTCCGCTGGGTATCAACGTGCTTTTTCAGTCGGTAGCGGTGGTCGCCCGTGGCGGTGAGGAAGGTGTCCTTCACATATTGAGTGGCTTCGCCGAAAAGGTCGGGAAGGTAGTCATCGTGTATATAGGGTTGGCACATCTCCTCGCTGAAGTCGATTCCAAACTTCTTTATCTCGGCAGTGGTCATGGCCAAAGCAGGGCAGAACTGCCCCAACAGACCGATGGTGGAGTCGATAGGGATGCGGAAGATGCGGAAGAATCCCAGAATGTGGTCGATGCGGTAGGCATCAAAATATTCAGCCATCTTCTTCAGCCGGTTGCACCACCAGCTGTAGTCATCCTTCTTCATCTCTTTCCAGTTATAGATTGGGAAGCCCCAATTCTGGCCAAATTTGGAGAAATCGTCGGGTGGTGCACCCGCCTGTCCGTTGCAGTCGAACAAACGGGTGTTCATCCACACCTCCACGCTGTGACGGTTCACCCCGATAGGTATGTCGCCCTTCATGGCCACCCCGATGGAATGGGCATAGGTCACAGCCGCTTTCAGTTGTTTGTCCAGATGGAATTGTACGAACATGTGCAGTGCCACCTCGTTGTAAGCGGCATTTTCGGGAGAGCAGTAGTCTGAAATTCTCTTCTCGCTGAAAATGGCATCGTCGCCCCAGCGGGAAAAGTCGGAGGTGCCGAATTTGTCGCGCAGGTAGCAGAACACCGCATAGGCATCCAGCCAGTGACGGTTATTGGTATGGAAAGTATTGAACTCCTGGCTGCTGAGCGTTTTTTGTCCATCTCTGGCAAAAATTTTGCGAATGAAGGTCCATTTGTGTTTGCTTACGTTCTCATAATCGACCGCCTTCTCGGCATTGAGCTGCTGGCGCAACTGCTCATACAGCTGGGTATCGGGTACCGCCCCCATATCCTCAATGTTGAGGTAGAGAGGATGCAGCGCAAATACGGAGATGGCACTGTAAGGGTAGGAGTCCTTCCAGTTGTGGTAGATGGTGGTATCGTTGATAGGCAGCATCTGAATGATGCGTTGCCCGGTGCTTCGGGCCCAGTCGGCCAGCAATTTCAAGTCGGCAAATTCGCCCACTCCGAAACTGCGCCGACTGCGCAGTGAAAATACCGGTACGGCCACGCCCGCCCCTTTGAAGTCAGCGACGGGGAACTTGGGCCGTCCATCGTTTACCACTATGAAATCGGCATCTTCGGCCGGAACGGGCAGATAGTGGTTGCATCCGTCCTCCCATAGCTGCACTTTGTGTGAGCCATGGTTGGTGATGATGTATTTATATTCCAGTGGAAAACTTATCTTGTTGGCATCCAACGCTGTACAGAATTCAGGATAGTTGCTGCAGTTCAACTTTACGGCGTGTTCACTGTTCCAGTTCCCCATTTCGGAACTGTTGCCTATGATGGAAACCTCTTGCTGCGAAGGCAGGTCGGGCCAGACCATGTTGAAAGCGATGGGAATGGTTCTGCCCTTGATGCTGATTTCCTTTTCCTCGTGGTGCATGATGCCCTTGGTGAAAGCGGTTGACAGCAGCGGGCGACACACTTGCTCTCCCTCTTCCAGACGGTCGAACAGCACGATGTGCTTATACCGGTTGGGTATTGCAAAAGAGCGGAAGTGCATTTTCTCGGCACGTTCCTGTCCCTCCTGATTGCGCAGCAGATAGGAGTAGTGAAAATGGTTTTGCGAAGTTTTGATGCTCAGCACCCAGCCATCGTCGGTGTATTTCATCGGCATGGCTACCGCCTCGTTGTCGCCCAGCTCGGGTATGTCGCCAGTTATGTACAGATTTTCTCCGTAAAAAGACTTGTATCGCAGAATAAAGGTTATAAGAGCCATCGTCTTGTTATATTATTTCAAAATTCAAAAATACAAAATCTTTTGTTTTAGGGGACTGAATTAATGTATAAACATTGTAAATAGGTGAAGAAAGGAGTCTTAAAAAAGGAAAAATGTTCTTTCTTTCCGTTTTGTGTTTCTCTATTTCCTTAGAATTTCAACAACCTTTTTCCCAAATAGCGACAAAAAGACTAACTTTGCCGAAAAATTAACGAAGTGTGGGAATATGGGTTCTGCTGTCTCACATCTTTGACAAATAGACAGGCAGAATCAGAAGCCTACTAATAGCGATATGTTGAATTTCACCACTGCAATTTGTGGCATAACGTGCCTATCTTTTTATTTACTGAGTTACATGATATATGTGACCAATAATCAGGGACTGCCACACCAGGCGCGAGGATTGCAGTTGCGCCGGTTCTTTTTTGCCTCCTTGTTCGTATTTTTGCCCCTTCTGTTTTCCCAAACTTTTCCTTTTTCTGCCTCCATATTGTGGGCCATGGCGCTGTCGGTACTTTGGATGGTGACACATCTCCGCATTTACTATCTGTGTAATAAGGAGAAGGAAACCGAGATAGACCATTATTTTGATGTGGCCTTTGGTCTCTATCTGTTCGGATTGTTGACATCGGGCATGATACTCGGCAGCTATCTTGGGCAGTGGGGTATAGCCGTGCGGCTGCTGGTGGCGGTTGTGGAATTTGTGTTGGCATTGATTCCTTTGTTTCAGATAGCCTACTATCTTATTTATCAGGTGAATGTGGACTCTGGGGCCATGGAGTGCATCATAGGTACTGACTATAATGAAACGCTGGAGTATCTGCGCTCGTTGCCTGCACGCAGTAAAGTGGGCGCGGTGGTGGCAGTATCGGCCTTGCTGGTCTTGTGTGTCGGCATCAATATCGGCTGTCCGGTAACTCCTGCCAATGGCGCCTCGTGGGTGGCCGTGCTTAGTGCCGTGCTTGGGGGCGTGTTTGCCCTTTATTTGTTTAAACCCCGCAAAGGTGCATTCTTCCGTACCGGCATGATGTGGCTGTATATTGACGTAAAAACCTATATGCAGGACAATGGCCGGTATGCCCGTCATCAGCAACAGCGCATGTCGGCTTTGCAGGTTGAGCCTCTGACAGCCCCCTCGGCTCGTCCGCATACAATGCTGTTGGTTATCGGAGAATCGGCCACCCGTGATTATATGAGTGCATTTACTCCAATGACGGACAACACGACCCCATGGCTTTCGGAGTGTAAATTGGATGAGCAGCACTTTCTGCTTTTTGGCAATGCCTACTCGTGTGCCACCCAGACGGTGCCAGTGCTGGAACGGGCGCTCACGGAGCGAAACCAATACAATGACAAAACCTTTCTTGATTCCTGCTCTATTGTGGATGTGGCTCACAAACTGGGCTATAAGGTCCACTGGTATAGCAACCAAGGACATTTGGGAATTACCGATACCCCTATCACCCTGGTGGCCAATACGGCCGATGAGGCAAAATGGACCAATCAGGAACTGAACAAGGTGCAATATGATGATGCGTTGCTTGATTTTGTGAAAGAGGTGAATCCGCAGCAGAACAATCTGGTGGTGCTGCATCTGATGGGAAGCCACTTCAACTATATGAGCCGCTATCCTGCCAGCTTTACCCGTTGGGGCCAGCCTGGTGTGCAGAACCAGATACTCAACTATGAAAACACGATATGCTATACCGACAACGTACTGAAACAAGTGTATGAATATGCCAGTCAGAACCTGAATCTGCAAAGTATGGTCTATTTCTCCGACCATGGCACCATACCCGATAAACGCCGGTCTCCCGATTTCAAAGGATTCGGCATGGTGCGGATTCCGTTGTTTGTCTATCTGTCAGATGAATATCGCCAACAGCATCCTGCAAGATATGCCGCTTTGTCGGCCCATAGGAATTCTTATTTTACTGACGATTTGATTTATGAACTGGTGTGTGGATTGCTGGATGTGAAGTCAAACTGCTACGACGAACTCAATTCGTTGGCTTCGGACAATTATCAGTTTACCCGTGACAATTTGCTCACCAACGAGGGCCGAATCCATATAAAAGAAGATGAGGAGTAGCATTATCGATTAATCTTGTGACAAAATAGGCGTTTTTTGCCCTTAATTTTTTACTTTTGCAATATTAATCAGAGAATTGCCGGGAAAGAGGCAATCTGAAAATTGAAAAAAGAGATGCAAGAGAAAAAGAAGCAGGCGTGGGGGTCGCGCATAGGACTTATATTGGCTATGGCCGGCAGTGCAGTCGGATTGGGCAATTTCCTCCGCTTTCCGGTGCAGGCCGTGCAGAATGGCGGTGGCGCCTTCATCATTCCCTATTTGGTATCATTTGTCCTGTTGGGCATCCCATTGTCGCTGATAGAGTGGACCTCTGGCAAATATGGAGGACTGGCGGGCCACCATTCACCTCCAATGATAGTGCAGGTGCTGGACCGTCATCGGTTCTGGAAATATATCGGCTCCATGGGCATCTTCTCCAGTTTCGTTATCTCGGCCTATTATTGCTACATCGAGAGCTGGACTTTGGCCTATACGTTTCATTCTATCTCCTCCTCGTTTGTAGGAATGACCGACCAGCAAGTGTCAGCATTCTTTGATTCTTATCTCGGATTTGAGGTTACCGAACATATCTTCCCTTATGAGAACATCTTCTTTTTTATGGTATGTGCTGTTATTAACGGTTATATTCTGTCGAAAGGGATACAAAAAGGCATAGAGCGGGTGTCAAAATGGATGATGCCTATGCTGTTTATTTTGGCTATTATTTTGGCCATCAGGGCTTTCACGCTGAAAGCTGGAGTGAATGGCGCCAAATTTGACGGATTGGTCGGATTTGATTTTCTATGGTATCCTCAGTTTGACTCGCTTACCAATCCAAAGGTGTGGCTGGCGGCGGCTGGTCAGGTGTTCTTCACCTGCTCTTTGGGTATGGGTGCCTTGCAGTGTTACGCCTCCTTTCTGCGCAGCAAGGACGATGTGGTGCTCAACTCCATCACAGCCTGTTTCACCAACGAGTTTGCAGAGGTGGTGCTGGGTGGTGCCATCATCATACCTATTGCAGTTGGCTATTATGGCATAGAGAATGTGATAGGCATGACGCAATCGGGTGGTATGGGACTGGGCTTCAAAGTGTTGCCCTACCTCTTTGCCCAATGGGGACCCGTATGGTCCGTCATTGCCGGTTTTGCCTTTTTTGGCTTGCTGTTTTTCGCTTGTATCACTTCCATCCTCTCCATTTGTACCCCTACCATTGAATTCCTGAATGAGAATTACAGCGTGTCGCGTGTGCGTTCTTCCATTCTGTTCAGTGTGGTGCTGACGCTGGTGGGTCTGCCTATCGTGTTCTTCTTCAATCAAGGGGTGTTTGACGAGTTTGACTTCTGGGGTGGCACCATTTCTCTCTTTGTGTTTGGCATGATAGAGGCCATTCTGTTCTGCTGGGTAATGGGAATGGACAAGGGATGGACCATGATTAACAACAATGCAAACATGAAGTTGCCTATGGCCTATAAATATGTGATGAAATATGTGACCCCAACCATGTTGATTATCATATTTGTAGCTGCCCTCATCAAACCTGCCAACGACGATTGGTCCCAGCTGAGTCTGAAAGGATGGAAACTGGATAACAGTGCCGTTCTGGCGGAATTGCGCCATCAGGGGATTGGACCCAATAGCACATGGACCGCGCCCGCTTTCTATTCGGAGAATGCGGGGAAGGTCAATTCTCTCACCTATGAGAGCGGAAAATTCCAGATAAAAGTGGACGACCAGACTTACACAGTGCAGAAAGGTTGTCAGGTGGCTGTGGCTGAAGGGGCTTATGTAAAAGTGGGAACTCCGCTCTATACGGGCAATGTGATAAATAAAGTATGTTACATTGATCTCACCCGCATCTGTCTGGTTGCGCTTTTCTTGTTCCTTTGTTTGCTGGTTCGCTACTCTGTGCGGCATCCGAAGAATGAAGTGGACATCTGAAAATAGAATAAAACTAAAAATAATTGCGTATGCGTCCATTGGCTCTGATAATGATGTTATGTGTGCAAATCCCTATTGTAGCTTTTGCCATATATCTGTATTACAGAATACTGCGAAAAAAATAAGAGAAAACACCCGATAATGGAAAATCTGGTGCAGACCACATATTTTGCCATTTACAGTAAAAGTTGTATTTTTGCAACGTTTTTCGGATACAGAAATTCAAAACGAATAAAAACAAATAAATTATGAAGTTACTCGAAGGAAAGACAGCCTTGATAACAGGAGCTGCCCGTGGTATTGGTAAGGCCATAGCCCTGAAGTTCGCTTCGGAGGGTGCAAACATTGCTTTCACCGATTTGACTATTGATGAGAATGGCAAAGCCACAGAATCTGAAATCGCCGCATTGGGTGTAAAGGCAAAGGGCTATGCGTCAAACGCAGCCAATTTTGAACAGACCCACGAGGTGGTAGAGAATATTCTGAAGGATTTTGGCCGTATCGACATTCTGGTCAATAATGCAGGAATCACCAAAGATGGCTTGATGCTGAAGATGACCGAAGCCCAGTGGGATGCGGTTTTGGCAGTCAATCTGAAGTCGGCCTTCAACTTTATCCATGCGTGTGTACCATCCATGATGCACCAGCGTTCGGGCAGTATCATTAACATGAGTTCAGTGGTAGGTGTCCACGGCAATGCAGGACAGAGCAACTATGCTGCCTCTAAGGCAGGTCTTATTGCATTGGCAAAGTCGGTCAGTCAGGAGATGGGTTCTCGTGGCATCCGTGCCAACGCCATTGCTCCAGGCTTCATCATTTCAGCCATGACAGACCAACTGCCAGAGGATGTGCGCAAGGCTTGGATTCAAAAAATTCCGCTTCGTCGTGGAGGAACAACTGACGATATTGCCAACGTAGCAACATTCCTGGGTTCTGACCTTTCTTCTTATGTTTCTGGTCAGGTGATTCAGGTTGATGGAGGTATGAATATGTAAGGATTATTCATTTATTCCTATATGCAGGTTCTTCGTTTTCGGAGAACCTGTTTTTTTCTTGCTAATTTGATATTTATGAATATCTTTGTAATAGTAATTTTTAAATAAGAGTATATTATGGGTTTGATATTTTCTTTGATTATCGGAGCTCTGGCAGGTTTCATCGGCTCCAAATTGTTTCAGGGTTCCAGCAACGGTTTGTTGGTGAATCTGATTGTTGGTATTGTCGGTGGTCTTATAGGCGGCTGGCTGATAGGTGGTGTGCTGGGCTTAGGCGGTGGCAACATTATAGGTCAGCTGGTTGAGGCTGTCATTGGTTCCATTATTTTGTTATGGTTGATATCAAAAATTAAAAAATAATTTTTTCAATTGCTTTTGCCAGTGTTGCCGTTGGTCGGTAGCACTGGCTTTTTTTGTGTCTATGACGGGCTGTCGTTTCCATTTCCGCTTCAAAAAGGCTAACTTTGCATCCGACAAAAAACAGAAAACAGACCGATGGAAGAAAGTGAGCATACGGGCGCAGGCCGTAGAATGAAGAATTATGCCAAGCGGGCGGCTAAACGCATCCGAAGGGTGCAATACATACAAAAGATAAAGAAACTCAAGACTTATGCTCTGTTCATAGCCATGATGGCGGGCATTGTGCTGTCGCCCTATCTGGTGGATGTGCGCTGGATAACCAATTTGTTTGTTGCTGACCCTGGCCACCCCATCGATATTACCCACCTTACTACCTACACCCTTTTTGCCATGTTGTTCATCACTTATTGTAAGGTTTCACCCCGCCAGATGAAGTTCGAGAAAATGCACTTGTGGTTGCTGGCCTTTCAGTGGGTAGGGTGCTGGATAGCCTATGGTGCCTTGGTCTATTTGAACAAACCTGTAGCGGCAGGCGTGTTTGTCTGTCTGTTGGCATCGACAGCCACCTCAGCCCCTGTCATTACGGGAATGTTGGGGGGCAGTGTTCCCCGTCTGGCCACCTATTGCATATTTACCAATCTCTCGATTGCTATTATAGCCCCACTTTATTTCTCATTTATGGGAGTAGGTGCAGAAAGTGGTGCGGATTCCAGTTTTGTCGTTTGTTTCCTCACCATTTGCCGGAAAGTGATACCATTGGCCCTGGGTCCTTTCTTTTTGGCGATTATAGTTAAGCGCATAGTGCCAGGTATCCATCAGTATTTTCAGACTCGGCAAATCATCTCTTTCTGGCTGTGGTGTTTCTCTCTGGTATTGTTGATGGCGCGAACTATGGGCAATCTGATGACGATTGAATCAAAGGAATATGCCATAGCCGGTATGGTGGCCATAGGGGCCTTGGCTGTCTGTTGCCTGCAGTTCTTTGTAGGGCGCCGTATAGGCCGCCATTTTGGGGACCCCGTGGTGGGTGGACAGTCGCTTGGACAAAAAAACACCATCTTGGCCATCTGGATGGCTCAAAAATTTCTGGATCCTACCATGCTGATAGTCTCTATTGCCCCTGCCTCGTATGTGTTGTGGCAAAATATTATCAATTCGTGGCAGATTTGGAGATATAATCGTCAAAAATCGAAATAAAACAACTGAAAAATAGACCGAATAGATACAAAAAAGTGTGTTTTGGAATAAAATTGTAATTAAATGCTTTTTGTAGGGTGTTTTTCCACCTCTTTGTAATTGCATTTTGCAAAATCCTTTACTATATTTGCACTCGATGAGGAGGATAATTTACATATTAGTATTTATGCTGTCAGTGGTAGCCCGTACGGCTGCTGCAGGTCAGTGTTCCTATCCCGCCTCTTTGCCTTTGGACAACAATAATGTTACCGAGTTGCATGGTTTGCCTTCACACAGCGACCAGTCTATCAACCATCAGGAATCAGTCCATCGGCAGAGTGGTGACCTCCCGTCCAATCAGCTTTCCTCATTGCAGGTTTGCAACCAGGTAGCCGTTTTCTTGTATAACAGTCAGATTCTATTACTCAACAAGCACATTGTGCGCTTGTTATCTCATTATTTTTCTATAAATGTTAATCGGCGCGTGGCCATTTATCAGCACTATGCTTGCTCGATACATGCCGGGGCGCATTATTATGTCTATACCTTGAGGCATATCAGAATTTGATTCTCATTGCCGTTTGAGGAGATTTTGTTCCATGTTATTGCCAAAATAAGGGCGTGTCATGCCGTCTCCTTCTTTATTTTACAGCCTTTTGGCCCCCAGAGGGAGGACCATATCCATTATACATACAAAAAAATGGGAATCATAGTATCCTGATTTGTCAGACCTCCTATTTGACGGAGGGAGAGTACGTTGTGCAGATTTGTCGATACTACTTCCTTACTGTATATCAATATGACAACATTAATCGTATCCATTTTTATCATTGGTTACCTCTTTATTGCATTAGAGAGTGTGACAAAAGTGAACAAGACCGCAGTTGCCTTGTTTCTGAGTGTGGCCTGCTGGGTGTGCTATATGTGCAGTTTCGGCCAGTATGTCAACGGATTTCGTCTCCCTGAATTTCAGAAGTATCTGAGTACAGAGGGATTAACTAACAGTCTCGATTCGGCCAAGCAATTTGTCGATTCCTTGTTTATTGGTCATTTGGGAGATACGTGTGAAACCATCTTCTTCCTGATGGGCGCAATGACCATAGTGGAGATAGTGGACTCGAATGGCGGTTTCAACTTTGTGCGGGACTTGCTCAACACTAAGAGCAAGAAAAAACTGCTGTGGCAGATAGCTTTTGCCACCTTCTTCATCTCATCGGTGCTTGATAACCTCACCACCAGTATTGTGATGATAATGATATTGCGAAAGCTGGTGAGTGACCAAAAAGAACGGATGCTGTATGCCGGCATCGTCATTTTGGCTGCCAATGCGGGCGGTGCTTTCTCTCCGATAGGAGATGTCACAACCATCATGTTGTGGATAAAGGGCTGCATATCATCGGCCGGAGTCATAGAGCATGTGTTCCTCCCGTCGGTAGTGTCCATAGCCGTTCCAACACTGTTTGTGCAAACTCAGCTGAATGGAGAGATAACAGTGGCGGAGCAGGGCAATGTGGTTGCTGAAAAACACGTGTTCTCAAAGGGAGAGCGCAATCTGGTGTTCTTCATCGGAGTGGGTGGTCTGGTACTGGTTCCCGTGTTCCGCAGTCTGTCAGGTCTGCCTCCATTCATGGGTATATTGCTGGTACTTTCCATTCTGTGGATAGTAACAGAACTGATGTATCGCAGCAAGAATGAAGTGGACGAGAGCATGAAGCAGCGTGTGAGTGGCATATTGCACCGCATCGATTTGTCTACCATCCTCTTCTTTCTGGGTATCCTCACGGCTGTGGCAGCATTGGAGGAGACGGGAGTGCTTCACGCTTTAGGCGGCAGTCTCGACAAAATGTCCGGGGGTAACCCTTATATCGTTACAGGTATCATAGGCATCCTGTCGTCGGTGGTCGACAATGTACCTCTGGTGGCCAGCTGCATGGGAATGTACAACATAGATCCGCAAGTGTTCAATTTTGCCATGGACGGACCGTTCTGGCAGTTGCTCGGCTATTGTGCCGGAGTGGGTGGCAGCATCCTCATCATTGGTTCGGCCGCAGGTGTGGTGGTTATGGGACTCGAGAAAATCAGTTTTGGCTGGTATCTAAAGCACTTCTCCTGGTTGGCATTGCTCGGTTATTTTGCCGGAATGCTATGCTATTGGTGCGTAGAGCAAATCGTATAAAATACACTATAGATATTTTCTTTGTTCATATATTTTAAGTTTAGCAAGTAGAAAAGTATCACTACTTTTTGTTACCTGTTTTTATTTGACAAATTACTTTAATTGCTTCTTTTTTTGAAATTGCGGGAATCAACAATTCCCGCAATTTCTGTTTTATATCCATTTACAACATCTTAGATATTAAAAAAATGAGAAATTGCGTCTTTAGGCGACAAATAGATTAAGAGAAATAGAGATAATTTTATATCTTTGTAATCGATTAATTAAAAACATTAAAGCATTTCAGAAATGGCAAATGTAAGTTACAAACAGCTTGGCTTGGTAAACACCAAAGAGATGTTCGCTAAGGCCGTTAAGGGTGGATACGCTATCCCAGCATTCAACTTCAACAATATGGAGCAGATGCAGGCTATCATTATGGCAGCAGCCGAAACAAAATCTCCAGTTATTCTGCAGGTTTCAAAGGGCGCTCGTAATTATGCTAACCAGACACTTCTCCGTTATATGGCAGAAGGCGCAGTAGCTTATGCTAAAGAATTGGGTTGGGAGAAGCCACAGATTGTACTTCACCTTGATCACGGAGATACCTTTGAACTTTGCAAGTCATGTGTTGACATGGGCTTCTCTTCAGTCATGATTGATGGTTCAGCTCTTCCTTACGAGGAGAACGTAGCATTGACCAAGAAGGTTGTAGAATATGCTCACAAGTTCGATGTCACTGTAGAAGGTGAGCTTGGTGTATTGGCAGGTGTTGAGGATGAGGTTGCCTCTGAGGTATCTCACTATACAAAGCCAGAAGAGGTTGTAGACTTCACTAGCAAGACTGGTGTTGATAGCTTGGCTATCTCTATCGGTACTTCTCACGGAGCTTACAAGTTCAAGCCAGAGCAGTGCACACGTGACCCTAAGACTGGCCGTCTGGTTCCACCTCCATTGGCATTCGATGTATTGGCTGGTGTTGAGAAGCAGTTGCCTGGTTTCCCTATCGTTCTTCACGGATCTTCTTCTGTTCCACAGGAGGAGGTTGATACCATCAACAAGTTCGGCGGCAAGTTGCCAGATGCTGTAGGTATTCCTGAGGAGCAGCTTCGCAAGGCTGCCAAGTCTGCCGTTTGCAAAATCAACATCGACTCAGACAGCCGTTTGGCTATGACTGCTGCTATCCGTCAGGTATTTGCAGAGAAGCCAGCTGAGTTTGACCCTCGTAAGTATCTGGGCCCAGCCCGTGACAATATGAAGAAGCTCTACATCCACAAGATCAAGGAGGTTCTGGGTAGCGACGGAAAGGCTGCATAAGTCTAGATTCTTTTAATCTTAGTATAGTGGGGTTGTGTCTCTGAAAGGGGATACAACCTCATTTTTTTGTGCCGTCATTTGTTCTTTTTTCTTCCTGTTTTGGCACACTTGTTGTTTTATGTAATACAAATTTGTACTTTTATAGAAAAGGTACGTTTATATAAATAAGGAAAACTGAATATGAACAAAATGAATAGATTATTATTGATGGCAGTTGCAGTGTATGCAGCGGTGCCAGTATGGGCAGCTAATGTTGTTACTGCCACTTCTGATATAAAGCGAGTAATTGTATATCAACGGGGTGCAATGGTCAACCGCCAAGCCAGTGTGAACTTGCAACAGGGAGTGACAGAAGTGAAAATACCAATGTTGACTCCAAATCTGGATCAACGTTCACTGCAAGTGGGGGTAACCAACGATGCCGTGACACTGGTGTCGGTGAAGTATGATGTGGAGGTGCCGGATAAAAAACAGATAGCGGGGGAGGTGAACACTCTATCAAACCGTACTGCGCAGCTGCGGGATTCCATCAAACTGTTGACTGACCGTGTGGAAGTGCTTAACAATGAACGCAACCTCATAGTAAAGAGTGACAATATAGGCGGCAATCAGGGATTCAATGCCCAGACACTGTCGGGAGTGGCGGCCTATCTACGTAAGGACCTGAACGAGGTATCGGGTCTGCAATTCTCTTATAATGCCAAGATACAAGCTTATCAGAAGGAATTGACGCTGCTCAGTCAGAAAGTGAATCTGCTGTATGAGAAGCAAACACAGCCTATGAGTTATCTGATGGTGACGCTGACCTCCAAGAGTGCTGCAACTTCCGATCTCAGCATACAATACATGGTGGATGATGCTACCTGGACTCCTTTTTATGAAATACGAATTGCTGACGCCCAGCCATTGCGGTTGATTTCGAAAGCCAATGTTAACCAGAACAGCAAGGAAAAATGGAACGAAGTGTCGTTAGCTCTTTCTCAATCAGACCCTATGGCATCGAACGAGAAACCGGTGCTTGGCAAATATACCTTACCCGACCCTACTTATACCGAGAGCAACAGAAGCAATACTTATCAGTCGGAAAACGTGAAAGTGCTGGGTGTGGTGCGCGATGACAAAGCCCCGCTGCAAGGCGCATTGGTAACCTGTGGCGACCGCAAGACGCAGACCGATGCCAATGGCTATTATGAACTGTTGGTGCCTAATGACTCACGGGTCATTTTCTCGTATGCCGGTTATGAGGAGAAATCGGACTTTGTGCGCGGACAGAATGTGAAAGTGTGCAACATCAATATGAATGAGGTGGAAGACAACGTCAGTCGCCAGGAAATGATTGGCTACAGAGCCGCTGCTCCGGCACAGAATGAAGTGGCTTTTGCGTCAAAACGGAAATTGATGAAGATGGATGCAGTGACTTTGGCAGTTGCAGAGGATGAGGCTCCTGTGGAGGCAGAGAATAATACGCCAGCCTTTCGCAACTATACGGCCAATGTGCAAGGCAAATACTCAGTACCAGATGATGGTGCCGACCATGAGGTCTCGGTCAAGACTGAGCAGGTGGATGCCGAATACAGTTTTTACTGTGTGCCTAAATTGTCGAACAATGTGTATCTGGTGGCTTCCATTCCCGATTGGAAAAAATATGACTTGCAAAGCGGCAAGACCAAATTGTTTATGAACAATGTATATATGGGAGACTCTTACATCAATGCGGAGAGCACTGACGACACACTGAAAATGTCGGTCGGAGTATCTAAGCAGATTGTGGTGGAACGTAAGGAGATAAAAAACTATACCACAAAGAATATCATCAAGTCGAGCCGCAAGGTGGAACGCAATTGGCAGATAACAGTCAGCAACAATAAGCCCGTAGCCGCTGAGGTGGTGGTGGATGACCAGTATCCGGTATCGAACAACGAAGAGGTGAAGGTGGAACTGCTCAGCAATGGTGGTGCCGAGGTGAATGAGTCAGAAGGCAAACTGACATGGAAACTGAAATTGGCCGCAGGGGAGAAGAAGGTCATCAGTTTCTCCTACTCGGTGAAATATCCTAAGGATATGGAAGTGAACGTGGAATAACAGCTATTCATGATAATAGGAGGGGAGGCTGCACCTTTGCTGGTGTGGCCTCCTCTTTTGTTCATATCGGCAGTGACGGCAAAGTTGCTCCACACACACTGCATTGTAGCGAAAAAGTTGTACCTTTGGAAAGCTAAAGTCTGATATATGAGTTTAGATTTAATCAAAAAAAACGACACTGTTGTTTCATCATCGCTGGTAGATACCAAGCACCACGCACGATATGCGCTGCTAACCATTTATTTCTTTTCGGGGTTCGTATTTGCCACGCTTTTTTCACGTATGCCCGCTCTGCGTGATATTTATCATCTCGATTATGCGCAAATGGGTCTGTTGCCTTTCTGTATGTCGATAGGTTCGCTGGTGTGTATGCCCTTTTGTGCCAATCTGGCCAACAAATATGGCAGCAACCGCCTGACAGAGATGGGTTACGTTGTGGCAATGCTTTTCATATTGTTGCCTATCATGCCCTCCGTTTATCTGCTTTATCCGTTGTGCATGATTTATGGCGCGGTGGCTTCCATTTATGACATCGCCATCAATGGCAATTCCATATTGGTGGAGAACTCATATAAGCGGGCCATACTCAGCAAGTTTCATGCCATCTATTATGTGGGTACCAGTCTGGGAGCCTTGTTCAGCATATTGTTCATATCATTTCATGTTTCCCTTCCTGTCCATTTTTCGGTGGCCAGTATCTTCGTTTTTTGTGAGCTTTCGGTGGTCCGTCCCTTTTTGTTGAAGGAGCGTCCAAAACGTCAGGCGGCTGCCGAGCCTTTCCATTTGTTGTTTCCAAAAGGTCTGTTGCTGCTGTTGGCTTTTGTGGCGCTGTTCAGCCGAGTGATAGAAGGCGGACTCAACAACTGGAGCACCACCTATATGAACAGCGTGATATCGTTGCCTCAGAATTTGGCGCCCGTGGGTCTGGCTGTGTATGCGGCATTTATGGCCGTTGGCCGATTCTTTGGAGACATCATACGCAATCGTTATTCTTCTCCGTTCATCATTATGGTGTGTGCAATGTGTACGGTAGTGGGTCTGGGGGTGATGATAATGTCCACCACTGTGGCGTTGTCGATGTCAGGCTTGCTGTTCTGTGGTTTGGGAATGTCGTGTCTGGTGCCCGTCATCTATAGTATGGGCGGGTCGCAGGCTGATGTGAGTCCCGGCACAGGTATTGCCATGATTAATACGGTCAGTGGCACGGGGTTCTTTTTTGGTCCTTATATCATTGGATTGATAGGCAACTGGAAAGGGTTGCGGATGTCATTCATGTATGTATTGTTGCTGGGTTGTGCCATGCTTTTTCTTTCATTCTTGTTATGGAACAAATCGGGCAGAACCAAGCGGATAGATTAAGAGGAAAAAGTCTATTTCCAAAACTGGTAGAAATTGAACCATTGTTCAGGGTGAACCTTGATTCGCTGTTCCAGCACGTCAATGTATTGCTCCAATAATTGCATTTCGGGTTTCGTCTTTCCCCCTCTTTGGGGAGTATTGGCAAAGAAAAAATTGAAACTGTAACGGTGCACACTTTCCTTTTCGGCAAAGTAGAATACCACGGGCAGGTGCATACGCGAGGCAACGAGGAAAGGACCTGCGGGGAATCGGGCTTCGTGACCTAAAAAAGAGTGCCGCAGCAGATTGCTCTCGCTCATGAAACGGTCGCCCTGAAAACAGACATACTCCTTACGGTCGAGGGCATCCTTGATGAGAAAAACCGAGGACATATCACCATCGTTGACAGGAATCACTTGATAATGGCGTCCTCCCGTCACGTTGTTGATTTTGTCTTTTATCTTTTGATATTCGGCATCATACATCACAATGTTGATTTTTTTGCCGTAGTCTCCAAAAAATTGTCCGCCCATCTCCCAGTTGCCAAAGTGGGCGCCAATCATCACCACACCTGTGTCTCCATTGAGTATTTCCAGAAACTTCTCATAGTTGTGAAATTCATATTTGAATTTCTTGTCATAGCCAGAAAGTGCGGCAATCTTGTCTATGATGATTTGTCCGAAGCGGAAATAGTGAACAAAAAGCAGCAGAAAAGCCTTAATGCGGCTTTTGCCATGAATGTGCCGCCAATAGTACCAGCTGGCTGCCGTTGATTTGGGAGCAAACAAGATGTAATAGGGGACCACCAGCATCAACTGCACATAGGTAACTCTCAGTCCGAAATGTTTAAGCAGGCTGATAAATATCTGGTAGCCCAACGAACCACCCCTTGTTTTTCCTTTCCATTCAGGCATAATTATCTATTGATGCGTGAATCCAGAAAATCGTACAAATTCTTGAAAGTCTTGATGCTGCTGAAATCCTCTTTTTTGACCTTGATGCCAAAATCCTCCTCAATCAGAACAACCAAATCGACCATATCGAGGCTGTCGAGTTCCAGTGTCTGACGCATATCCGCATCAGGAAGAAAAGTGGCTGCATCTTTTTCAAACTCGTTGGCAAGGCCATCGTTTATCTTGTTTATTATTAGCTGTTTGTCCATCTAAAAACCTTAGTAAAGAAATAAATTAAGAGTAAAGACCGCCATTTACAGAAATGACTTGTCCTGTTACATACGATGCCTCCTCAGAGGCAAGGAATCCGACGACGGCGGCCACTTCCTCAGGTGTTCCGAATCGGTTGGCCGGAATTTCCTTTTTCAGTTCGGTCTCGTCCAAATCCTTGGTCATGTCGGTCCGTATGAATCCAGGTGCAACAGCATTGACGGTAACCTTCTTTCGGGCCACCTCCTGCGCCAGCGCTTTTGTGGCAGCTATCAGTCCTCCTTTGGCGGCCGAATAGTTGGTCTGGCCTGGCAGACCTTTCAGCCCCGACAGGGATGTCATATTGATGATGCGTCCAAACTTTTTTACCAGCATATTTTTTATCAGCAGGCGGGTAACATACATAAAACCGTTGAGGGTAGTGCCCGTTACATCGTTCCATTCCTCATCAGTCATCCACAGCAGCAGGTCGTCCTTGCGTATGCCGGCATTGTTGACCAGCACGCTCACATACTCGTCGGGGTGGGCCTCCTGCCATTTGTTCAAAGCTGATTCCACCGAATTTTTGTCGCTGACGTTGAAAGGCAGCAATTCTCCGTTTCCTCCCTCGGCTTTTATCTGTTCAAGGGTGGCAAGGGCCTCAGGTTGGTTGCTGCGATAGTTGATGAGGACATAGTATCCCATCTTGGCCAATTTGAGGGCGCAGGCACGGCCTATGCCGCGAGATCCGCCCGTTATCAGTGCAATGTTCATCCTTGGGTTTGATTATCGGTTTAAAACTGTTTATCCTTCAGATATTTTTGAACGTGTTCAATGTCCTCGTACAGCGGATTGTCGTCACGGAATACAGGGAAGAACGCACGTATTTCATCGTAAATAACCTTGGTGGCAGGGGCCAGCTTGTTCTGAATTTTCAGATAGTCAACGGCCTGCACAATAGCCATGAAATGGATGGCCATTACCTGATAGGCATTCTCTACCACACGTTTGGCTATAAGGGCAGAATTGGTGCCCATGCTCACGATGTCCTGATTGTCGTTGTTGTTAGGTATGGAGTGAACATACATAGGGTTGGACAGCGTTTGGCACTCGGCAGTGGTGGAGGTAGCAGTAAATTGGGATGCTTGCAAGCCGTAGTTCAGTCCCAGCACGCCAAGATTGACGAATGGAGGCAGAATGCCGTCGTTGATGTGGTCGTTGAACAGATAGTTCATCTGGCGTTCCATGGTCATGGTCATCTTTGTCACTGCAATCTTCAGTTTGTCCATCTCAAAGCTGACATAGTCGCCGTGGAAGTTGCCGCCATGGTACACATTTTGGGTTTTATAGTCCACAATAGGATTGTCGCAAGCAGAGTTGACCTCGTTGACCAAAATACGTTCGGTGTTCTCTATTTCTTCCAATACGGGGCCCAGAATCTGAGGGATGCAGCGCAGCGAATAGTAAGGCTGTACCTTGTGGGTGAAAATCTTTTCGTTGGTAGGCTTATATAGCTCATTTTCACGTTTCAGCATGCACTGGCTGCCTTTGGCAATCTCGCGCATCATGCGGGCCACTTTGTGCTGTCCGTCCTGTCGGCGCACCTCGTTGAGCCGTTCATTCATAAGGTCGTCAAACGAAGATACAATCTCGTTAACCATCACAGATGCAATGAGAGCCCAGTGCAGCAATTGCTGTGACTGGATAAGATTGATGAGTCCGATACCCGTCATAAAAGAAGTACCGTTGGTGATGGACAAACCTTCGCGTATGTGAATTTCGAAAGGCTTTAGTCCGTTCTTCTTCATCACCTCTCCTGCAGGTTGCCATTTGCCCTCGTAGTTGACTTTGCCTTCTCCGATAAGAGTAAGAGCCATGTGGGCCAGTTGAACCAAATCGCCGCTGGCGCCTACGCTGCCATGTTCGGGAATAAAAGGAACGATGCCACGGTTGATAAATTCGATCAGCAGTTTGACAACATCAGGATGCACGCCCGATTCGGCTTGCATGAAAGTGCCCGTACGGGCAATCATGGCTGCTTTGACATAGATGTTAGGAAGAGGCTCTCCCGCTCCTGTGGAGTGACTGCGGATGATGTTATACTGCAACTGGGTGCGGTCAGATTCGCTGACGCGGTATTGTGCCATAGGACCGAATCCCGTATTGATGCCGTATATGATTCTCTCACGTGAAAATTTGTCCAAAAAGTCGTAACTTTTCTGTATTTCATCAAAAGTGGATGAACTGATAGTCAAATTTTTTCCTCCGTAGAGTATCTCCTTGATTTTTTGGAGCGATAGATAATCTTCTTCTTCCATTTTATATTTAAATCGTTATTGTGCAAAGATAAAAAAAATTGGGCTAAAAGGACTTTGTTTGTCCTTTTTTGTGCCTATTGTATTTTATCGAATGTTTCTTTGTTGTCTGGAGTAAAAAAAGAATTTGTTTGTTGCTATTACGAGGTCTGTTTTATCACTCTGCACGGATTGCCAACAGCAATGGAATTGGCAGGTATGCTCTTGTTTACAATGCTGCCTGTGCCAATCACGCAGTTGTCGCCGATGCTCACGCCCGGCAGCACGCATACATTGCCGCCAATCCACACATTGTTGCCGATGCTGATGGGCAAGGCATATTCCAGTCCTTGGTTGCGGGTGGCACTGTCGGTGGGGTGGGTGGCGGCATAAAGGCTCACGTTGGGACCTATGAGTACATTGTTGCCGATGCTTATGGTGTTGCAGTCAAGTATGGTGCAGTTGTAGTTTATAAATACATTGTTGCCTACACTGATATTGTAGCCGTAGTCACAGAGAAATGGCGGCTCAATGTAGAAATCGGAGCCTACCGAGCCCAGTACCTGTCTGATGATGGCGTCGCGTTCCTCTATATTACTGGGGCGGCAGTGGTTGAAATCATATAGCAGATCCTTTGTGTGGATACGTTCCAAAAGCAAATCTTTGGCCATGCCGTTATACAACTCGCCGGCCAGCATCTTTTCTTTGTCTGTTTTCATGTCTTTTGAACGTGATTTGGGAGGTGAATGTCTTGCAAAAAATGATATTGGGGGAAACGAAAAAAGCCTTTCCTGTTAGAGAAAGGCTTTGTCTCTTTACGAGCAAAGATGAAACTTAGGCAAACTTGTTTACCTTCTTAGCCAGACTAGACTTCAGGTTAGAAGCCTTGTTCTTGTGGATAATGTGTTTCTTGGCCAGTTTGTCAAGCATTGAGCTTACCTTAGGAAGCAATGCTTTAGCCTCGTCCTTGTCTTCAGTGCTGCGCAACTTGCTAACAGCATTTCTAGCCGTCTTTGCATAATATCTGTTGTGAAGACGCTCTACTTTTGCTTGTCTTACTCTTTTGAGTGCTGATTTGTGATTTGCCATCTTAAATAAATCTTTTTATGTATGTAGCCCCTGGGAGAATCGAACTCCCCTTTACAGAATGAAAATCTGCTGTCCTAACCGATAGACGAAAGGGCCCCTCAAAAAATTGCTTGATAAGCGGGTGCAAAATTATGCTATAAATTTGTTATTTGCAAATTTGAGAGAATAATTTTTGCATTATCTGCTTTTTTTGTTGTTTATTTGCTGTTGTTGGCTTGTTCCCTCGATTTTTTTCCAAGGTAGCCTCCATGGTGGCGTTTTGCGTAATCCTGGCTGGTGTAGCCAATGGCGGTCATGGTGCCGACTACCAGAATGTCGCCTATGACGGTCATCATGGTGGTGGAAGTGGTGGGAGTCAATCCAAGTGGACATACCTCCTTAGGGTTGCCAGTGTAGAGACAGATGTCTGCGGCCTGAGCGAGCTGGCTGTCTTTTCCTCCGGTGATGACAATGAATTTGATGTCGGGGCGGAGTCCGCGGGCCAGTTTTACCAAATCAACAATCTCATTGGTCTTGCCAGAGTTGGAGATGAGCAGCATTACATCGTTTGGTTGCAGTACGCCCAAATCGCCATGCTGAGCTTCTGACGGGTGCAGAAAGACTGCAGGTGTGCCAGTGGAACTGAATGTGGTGGCAATGTTCATGGCTATTTGTCCAGCCTTGCCCATTCCGCTGGTTACCAGTTTGCCGCCTTTTTTGTTCACTTGGTTCACAATCAGGTCAATGGCCTTGTTGTAGTTGTCGTCAACTGGGAGATTGAGAATCGAATCAGCTTCGTGCTTTAGTATTTCTTTTATTTTTGCTTCTTCCATGGTATGGAATCTCTATGATTTCTTTTTGTTTTTTATTCATCGTCCAAAGGTACTGAATTTTTGCTTATATCTGCAAGTTCCAGTTGTTTTATGCAATCGTGCATAGTGTTGACAGGAGTAAATCTGCAGCGATAGGCATTCGGCGTAAATCTTTGGTTGTAAGCTTCTTCGGCTTGTGCCACCAGATGGTCGTAGTAATTGTTGATGTTGAAAAGAATCAATTTTTTGTCGTGATAGCCCACTTGCCCGCAGGCAATCACATGAAAAATCTCATCCCAAGTGCCGAAACCGCCTGGCAAGGCCACAAAAACATCAGATAGTTCCATCATTTTATTTTTGCGCTCCACCATATCGTGGGTCACTATTATCTGGTCGGCAGTGGCGCTGGCAAGCCCGTTGTCGTACATGAATTGGGGCATGATGCCTACGGCGCTGCCTCCATATTCCTGTACGCTTTGTGCCATGGTTTCCATCAGTCCCTGGTGGGTTCCGCCGTAGTAAATGAGGTGGTGGTGTTCCCCAATCCATTTTCCAAGTCGGCGGGCCTCCTCGTAATAGATGGGAGCAAGGTCACCGCTGGCGGAGCAGAATATGCCTATATTCAACATTTCTTTAGTTTTGTATGGTCCTTTGTTTTTGCGGGTGCAAAGATACGCAAATACTATTTCTTCACAAACCTCAGCGTGGTCAGTTTCTTGCCGTTTTGTGTCAATGTTATTATATAGTTTCCCGTTTGCAATTTATCAACTTGGAGCCAGGAGCGGTCAGGGCTCACGGTCTGTTGTTTTATCAGTATACCGTTGATGTCATATAGGACAGCTTCGGTAGGCTGTGTCAACCCGCTGATGTTGACTATTCTGTCGGCAGCGGAAGGGTAACAACTGATTTTTTTGCTGGCCGTTTCTGTCAAACCGGTTCCTCCGGTTCCCGTCAGGCGTATAGGAGTGCGTGCACAATGGTTGCCGGCTGTTACTCGCCAGTTGAAGAAGTAGAGATAATAGGGCATATTGTTAATCCACTCTACGTTGCTGCCCTTGATGGAGATGAGTCCATTGATGGCGTAAGGAAAGTGAATGTCCTTGTCGTCGGCATTGGAGTGTCTCAGGGCGGCAGTGGTGCCTACGGCGTCCATATAATAGGTGCCTGGCTGAGAGAGGCTTGCTCCTACGAACAGGCGGTTCTCGCCTGCAGTCAGTCCTTTGTGGGTGATGGAGCTGACCACGGTGCTTTGGTCTGATTTCAGTATCCGTATGGTTACATCTTGCGTGGCGGTGGGGTATACGGTAATGGAATCGATGTTGAGCGGTCTGAATGTTTCAAACTCCATGCGTCGGGTAAAATCGGTGTTGGTGTATGATGCTTCGGAATTGAGGCTCTTTTTCCCTACCAGACCGTCATATCCGTTAGGGTCGCTGACGTAGATATACTGGCTGCCGTTGGGAAGAGTGGTGGTATAGGTCGCCCCAGAGTAAGCGGCGGTGGCATCGTCTTCGTGCAGATACCAGTTGTAAGAGTTGGCATCGCCTTGCACACTGATTGTCACCTCTTTTCCGTATTGACCGGTTACGTCATTTGCCTTCAATAGCCCCGAAGAGATGTTTATGGTATCGGAGACATCAGGACACCCGCTGCCCGAAACTGTCACAGTGTATGAACCCCCATCCTTGGTGGTGAGAGTGCTGGAGGTGATTCCGTTCAGTTTGACACCATCTTTGCTCCACAGGAAGGTTAGTCCCTTTCCTGTCAATCCGGCATTGAGTGTTATGAAAGAGGAGGAACAGATGTTTTGATCTGGTCCCAATTCGGGTCGCAGGTCATCTTTTATGGCTATGGTGTCTTTCTGATAGCATCCGTCGCTGTCCGAGGTTACAATATATTGTCCAGCGGAAGTAACTTTCATTGTTTTGGAGTTGGCAAGTGTCTGATGATTGGAAGTCCATACAAATTTAGCCTCGCCATCCGTCATGTTTTGTACCTCAAGGTCGGCTTCACCCGTTCCGCAGAGTGACAGATCGGGACCCGCATCGGGTTTTGTGCAATGCAGGTATGCCACATCCTCGGCGGTGGTGCCGATGCGCAGATTGTCGAAATAGGTGTAGCAGGTATCTGTAGGACACCATGTGTCATCGTCCCCACCATGGAAAGTGGAAAAATCCACATCGTCCACCTTGTCACCATTGCTGGTAAATCGCAGACCAGTTACCAGCAGCACATGCTGTCCGTTGACCCAGGCTTCCACCTCTCCATCGTGAGTGTTGCCGTCCGTATTTATCTTGACGCGTTCCATCAGGTGGTACCATTTGCCGCGTTCAAAAGTCACCTCGGTGCTGTCGGAATATTTGAGGGGATAGTCCACCCCATACGATTGTGTTTTGTCCATATCGTAAAGATATAGTTTTATTTTACCTCCGACTCTCCACATAAATCGGGCAGAAAAACCATTAGTGCCATCGCAGGTGGCTCCACCAGAGCATCGGTTGCCCCCGCACAAGCCAGGCAGCTTGCCTCCATAACTGGTGGTTCCGAAACTGAAATTGTCGGAAAACCGAATCCAGTAGGACATATAAGCCTCATTGCGGGGGGTGAATAGCAGAGGAACCTGCACTCCCGTATTGTCAGGTCCGAACTGGTGGGCGGGATACATTATTCTGAGGGATTTCTCTCCCGATATGCTGGCCTCGTTTGTAATCAAGGAACGTTTGTCCAGCCCATCGTCCCAGTCGGTGGTGCTGAACCCCTCATTGGCCCAGATGGTGCGCGAGCAGACGGTGCCTGCCTCCAAATCATCAAACGTGGTGCTGTTGATGATTTCGGCTTGTGAACCTGTTGCCAAAAGGGAAAGCAATAAAAAAGCCATGTCAAATTTTTTCATAGGCAAAAAGATTGAAAAACGTTATTACAAGATAGCAAATAAAAAGTAGAAGTGAGGATACATAAAGTTAAAATAATAAATACTTGCATTTTTTTGCAAAAGCGATGAAACATTCTTACTATTTTTCTTATTTTTGCAAGCGAAGATGAACAAGAGGATAAAAAGAGACTCCCGCTCATTCGGTCCAAGTAGATATATCAACTATTTTATATAATACAGTATGAAATTTTTAACAGACAAAAAGTTAGTTCTTGTAGGAGCTGCAGGTGCTATTGGTTCTAACATGGCACAGTGTGCCGCAATGATGGGTCTTACCCCAAACATCACTCTTTACGATCCATATCTGAAAGGATTGGAAGGCGTATATGAGGAAATGCGTCACTGCGGATTCGATGGTGTTAACTTCACCTTCACCAACGATATCGAGAAAGCCCTGACTGGTGCTAATTTCATCATCTCTTCAGGAGGTGCTCCTCGTAAGGAGGGCATGACTCGTGAGGATTTGCTGAAGGGCAACGCTCAGATTGCAGCTGACTTTGGTGACAATGTTAAGAAGTATTGTCCTAACTGCGAGCACATCGTGGTTATTTTCAACCCAGCCGATATTACTGGTTTGATCGTTTTGGTTAAGTCAGGTTTGAAACCTAATCAGGTAACCACATTGGCAGGTTTGGATTCTACCCGTCTGCAGAGCGAGCTGGCAAAGCACTTCGGTGTCAACCAGTCTGAGGTTTCTGGCTGTATCACTCTTGGTGGTCATGGCGAGAAGATGGTTCCTGTATGTTCAGAGGTTAAGGTCGCTGGTACTCCATTGACTAAATATCTTGGCACTGATAAGTTGACTAAAGAGCAGTTTGAAGAAATCAAACAGAAGACTATTCAGGGTGGTTCTAACATCATCGCCCTTCGTGGCCGTTCTTCATTCCAGAGCCCTGCATACGTTGCAGTCCGCATGATTGCTGCTGCTATGGGTGGTGATGAATTCACTTTGCCAGCTGGCTGCTATGTTAGCGACAAAAAAATGGGTTATGATAAGGTGCTGATGGCCATGAAGTCTACTATCAACGGCAAGGGTGTTTCTTATGTAGAGCCTACTTTGTCAGCTGATGAGAAGACTGCATTGGACGCTTCTTATGCTCACTTGCAGAATTTGCGTGACCAGGTTATCGCCATGGGCGTTCTGCCAGCTGTAGCTGATTGGAGCAAGTTCAACAAGAACCTGTAATCAGAGAAAACTGATATATATTTATTTATAAGGTGTGACCTGCAAGGTCACACCTTTTTTTGTGTAGCTGGTACTCTGCAATTTAAAATAGTGCGCACAACATACGCACCTCCATTTTGTTTTTCTATTTATTTTTTCACTAACTTTGCACGAGTTTTTAGGAGGACAGATGTTGGTCGCCCGTCAACGACAGAAATCTGCTAGAATCAAAAAAAATTTTAGAAATGAAAGTTTTTGAAAAAACGCGAGACATTCAAAGTGAAATAGCACGACTGAAGAGCGAAGGAAAAACAATAGGCTTGGTGCCGACCATGGGGGCTTTGCACAATGGTCACCTATCGCTGGTCAGACGGTGCGTCAAAGAGAATGACGTTTGTATCGTTGATGCTTTCGTTAATCCTACCCAGTTTAATAATAAAACCGACTACGAAAAGTATCCGCGGACCATTGAGGCTGATTCCAAATTGCTGGAGTCAGCAGGCTGTTCCATCGCTTTTTTTCCGACAGAGTCTGAGATATACCCCGAAAAGGATACACGTGTATTCAATCTGGGCCCTTTGGCTGATGTGATGGAGGGTCCACGTCGTCCTGGCCATTTCAATGGTGTTGCTCAGGTTCTGACTCATTTGTTTGATATTATCAAGCCAGACAGAGCTTATTTCGGAGAAAAAGACTTTCAGCAGTTGGCCATTGTGCGCGAACTGGTAAAAAATTACAATATACCTGTACAGATAGTAGGTTGTCCTATTGTGCGTGAGGCCGATGGCTTGGCTCTTAGCAGCCGTAATATGCGGTTGACTGCAGAGCAGCGTCAGCATGCGCTTCGTATCTCCAAGACACTTTTCAAGAGTGTGGAGCTGATATCCAGCAAATCGGTGGAAGAGGTGAAAAACTGGGTGATAGCAGAGATAAATGCAGAACCAGGATTGGAAGTGGAGTATTACGAAATTTCCAATTCACTGACGTTGCAGCCTGTTTCCAAATGGAGCGATGCTGATAACATAGTGGGTTGTATCACCGTATATTGTGGTGATGTGCGTCTTATCGACAATATACAGTACAAAAAATCCGTCTAATATTTTTTTGATTGAGCCATGCTAATTCAGGTATTAAAATCGAAGATACACCGAGTGACTGTCACTGAGGCTGACCTCAACTATATAGGTAGCATCACACTAGACGAGGATTTGATGGATGCTGCCAACATCATTGCCAATGAAAAGGTTGCCATTGTTGATAATAACAATGGAGAGCGTTTTGAGACTTATGTCATCAAAGGGGAACGCGGTTCGGGTACCGTATGTCTAAATGGAGCGGCGGCCCGTAAGGTTCAGAAGGGTGATGTGGTTATCATCATGTCGTATGCCATGATGGACTTTGAGGAGGCCAAGACTTTCAAGCCGTGGGTAGTGTTTCCTGATTCGTTTACCAATAAACTGATAAAATAGGCATCTGGCCTTTTTTAGTGCCGTGCTTGATATAAGGTTGTACCATGAGGTACAGCCTTTTTTTTGTATCGTGGTGATTTGTTGTGGTGTATAATGATAAAAAACACTGCCTCCCATTTGGGAAGCAGTGCACATTGCGTTTATATGTATCAGATTTAAAGTTAGCTTAGTCTTGTGAAACCTTGATTACCTGTCCAACGCGAAGTTTGGCACGGGATTTGATACCATTCAGTTGACAAATGGATTGAACCGTTGTGTTGTTGTTGCGGGCAATCTTGTAGATGGAGTCACCCCGACGAATGGTATATTCTACTATTTTGGCAGCCTTCTGCGTAGAGTCGCTACTAAGGTCTTCTTTTTGGGATTGTTGGATAGGAGCGGCAGCAGCGACCATTTGGTCATTGGTAGTATCAGCAGCCTCGTTGTGATGTCTGTTACGGTGGTGACGGGCTGCATAGCGCATATGGCGAGCAGCGCGGTCGCTGATATAGTAGATATGATGATATTGGTTCCAAGCGCGGAACGAGGTATTCTTGTTGACGGTATAGGTATCACTGTAAATGACTAGATTGCGGAAGTCGATGATATTGCGGGGATCCATTGGCACTCCCAGAAAGCGGGTCTCAAAGTGGAGGTGAGGTCCTGTGGAGTGGCCAGTGCTGCCACCCAAACCAATCACTTCACCTGCACGGACACGTTGGTCGTTGTAGACCAACGGACGGGACAGATGACCATAAAGTGTCTCCAGTCCGTTATCATGGCGAATTACCACATACCAGCCATAACCGCCTTTGTTGAACTTGTGGGCAATACGGACCTGTCCGTCGAAAGCCGCACGTACAGAGTCACCTTGGCGAAGAGCCAAATCTATGCCAGCATGAAATCTGCCCCAGCGTGGTCCATAGCCAGATGCTATGTGGCGTGGTATGATTGGTGGATAAAAGTCGGAAACGACAATTTTGAAGGAGTCAGGCAAGGCTATATCGTAGGGGTTTAAGGTAGAGTTGCTCCAAGTGGAGCCATAGAGTAGTTCTGCAGGGTATGCGGTTTCTTTGTTTTCGAAGTTGTGAAATTTTTTCACTTCGTCTTCCACTTTCACGTTGTTGGCATAGTGGTATTTGCTGCCTCTGTGACCTCTTGCATTGGCACTTGTCAGTGTCAGTGCTGTAATGAGAACCCCGAGAAATATTCTTCTGATTTGCATGCCTTCCTCCTTTTTATTTAAAAAACACGAATTCTTTCACTGAAGGAAACCTTCAGTTAAAAAATTGGTGATTTTTTCGTTTATTATAATTTCGCAAGACATTCAAGACGCTGACTATTTGCAAACATCTTCGTCTGAATTGTGATGTTTATCACTTGCGATGCACAAATTTAGCATCAATGTGCCAAATATGAAATAGCAAACGATATGTTTTTCAGCATAGTAGGGGCGCCCCTTTTCCTTCTGAAAACCCTTGCATCCGTTTGTTTATGGGAAAAAGACTTTGATTTTATATATTTTCTCCTTAATTCTTAAAAAACATTAATTATAATTCATTTGCTCATTTTTTTCTTCGAAATGCCGTTGTTTGCAGCGTAGTCAATAAGAAACGCGATCTAGGCAATTTTATTGATTTGTCTTATTATCGGGTCAAAATTGGTGATATTTTTGAAATTTCTGAAAATAATTTTGAGCATATAAACTATATTTTCTTACTTTGCGGAAAATTTCGTTCTTATAATAAGGCGTATATGCAAAAAAATTTGGTAATAGTTGAGTCACCAGCCAAAGCGAAGACTATAGGAGGTTTCCTTGGAGCCGGCTTTGCGGTAACTTCCAGTATGGGACACATTCGTGATTTGAAGAAAAAGGGATTAGGTGTGGATGTGGATCATGATTTCAAACCTGACTATGAAATATCCCCTGATAAGGTCAAGCTGGTATCAGAATTGAAAAAAGCGGCCAAAGAGGCCGATACGGTATGGTTGGCGTCCGATGAGGACCGGGAAGGAGAGTCTATTGCCTGGCACTTGTATGAGGTGCTGGGATTGAAGCCCGAAAATTATCATCGTATCGTTTTTCACGAAATTACCAAGACCGCTATACAGAATGCAGTTGACAATCCTCGCAATATAGATATGGACTTGGTGAATGCCCAGCAGGCACGCCGAATATTGGATCGTATTGTCGGTTTTGAAATATCGCCCATATTGTGGCGCAAGGTTAAGCCTTCACTTTCGGCAGGTCGTGTACAGTCTGTCACGGTGCGTTTGATAGTCGATAGGGAGCGCGAAATTAAGGATTTCGATTCAGAACCATTTTATAAGGTGTCGGCCGTATTTGATGTGACAGATGTCAATGGCAAGAAGAGTTCTTTGAAGACAGAACTGAATGCACCCGTCAAGACAAAAGAGGAGGCCAAGGCTTTTCTCGATTTGTGCAAATCGGCCACATTCACCGTCAACGATGTTCAGACCAAGCCTATTGTCCGTCATCCAGCTCCGCCATTCACCACCTCTACCTTACAGCAGGAGGCAGGTCGCAAATTGGGTTTCTCGGTGGCAAAAACCATGATGATAGCCCAACGTCTGTATGAGGGAGGAAAGATAACCTATATGCGAACCGACTCGGTCAATCTGTCTAATTTGGCACTTGGCACTTGCAAAGAGGAAATTCTGCAAATTGCTGGTGAGAAATATTTGCATACACACAACTACCATACCGTAAGCAAAGGCGCTCAAGAGGCTCATGAGGCCATTCGCCCTACTTATGTCAACAAGCGTACCATAGAAGGCACAGCCGATGACAAACGTTTGTACGACCTTATCTGGAAACGGACTATCGCCTCGCAGATGGTGGATGCGCAACTGGAGACCACTACCATATATATAGAGGTATCGGGCGATAACCGAAAGTTCACTGCTACCGGGGAGGTCGTCAAGTTTGATGGATTTCTGAAGGTTTATATGGAGTCGGCCGATGATGAAGAGGACCAGAACGAGTCGTTGTTGCCTCCTTTGATGGTAGGACAGCAACTGCAATTGCCCAAGTCTATTGTGGCATTGCAGCGTTACAGTCGACCTCCTTATCGCTATACTGAGGCCAGCTTGGTCAAACAGCTTGAGACGCTCGGTATTGGTCGTCCGTCTACCTATTCACCTACCATCTCCACTATCCAGTCGCGTGAGTATGTGCTGAAGGAGGATATCTCGGGCGAGGAAAAACCTGTTAATAAATTGACTTTGAAAGCAGGAAAAATTGAGGATGAGGACCAGACCGAAGTGTTTGGCGCAGAACATAATAAACTGCATCCTACCGATCTCGGAATGGTGGTCAATGACTTTTTGATAGACAATTTCCCCGATATTATGGACTATAACTTTACCGCTATAGAGGAGAAAAATTTTGACGAGATAGCCGAAGGCAAAGAGGTTTGGAACAAGATGATATCCGACTTTTACAAGAATTTCCATCCTGTTGTGGAAGAGGTAAAGGTAAAGGAAGGACCTAAAGTCGGAGAACGCCAGGTTGGAACCGACCCAGTCAGCGGTAAACCTGTGTTTGTCAAGATTGGCCGCTTTGGCCCTGTGGCCCAGATAGGAACTGCCGATGACGAGGAAAAGCCAAAGTTTGCCCCCTTGCGCAAAGACCAGCATCTGGAATCGATTACCTTTGAGGAGGTGATGGACCTATTTAAACTGCCCCGCACGGTGGGTGAATATGAAGGAGCCAAACTCGATATCGCTGTCGGACGTTTTGGACCATATGTGCATCATAGCGGCAAATACTATTCGCTGAAAAAGACCGATGATCCAATGACCATCACGGCTGAACGGGCCATAGAACTGATAGAGGAGAAGCGTGAAATAGAACGAAACCGAATCATCAGCAACTTCGAGGCAGAAGGTATCATGGTATGCAATGGCCGATATGGTGCTTATATAGCCTACAATGATGCCAACTACAAGATACCGAAGGATAAAGACCCTAAGGCCTTGACAGCTGCGGATTGTCAGGAAATAATAAAGGCTCAGGGCGACAAAAAACCGGCTCATGGTCGGTTCGCGCGCAAAAAGGCTGCATCGGCTTCTGCCAAACCAGCTGCCAAAAAGGAGGCAACTGCCAAAAAAACGACGTCAGCCCAAAAAACATCAACCGCCAAAGCCGCTTCCACAACCAAGAAGACGACAACTCGCAAGACAGCCGCAAAATAAGGCAGTTGTTTTGATGATTTTATATTAATTTTGTACAGAAATATCAAAAAAAGATGAAATTTTGGGGATTAGCACTTTTGATGCTTGCTTCAGCCATTGATATGCAGGCGATTGAAAAGCGTTTTGCACAAGGCTGTCAACTCGTCTACTCGTCGGTCAATACTTATGGTCCTGAGCAGGGCCTATCGCTGTATAAGCGCAAGCAGGTTCTCTTTTTCCGTAGTGATACGGCTTATGTAGAGGCAGTCTCCAACAACTCTGATTTGAATAATTTCCGTATTGCCACAGAATTGGAGGCATTGCCCGTTGATGACCAGTTCGCTTATGACGATTATGCTGATGTCATTTATTTCACTTCGTTGGGCAAGCTGTATAGCAGCCGATGGTATGAAGAAGCGTGGACACGTCAGAAACGGGTGAAGATGCAAGGTGTAAACAAGGGTATCAAGGCCCCTTATACCGATACCATGGGCAATCCGAAGGACATCAAGAGTATTTGTCATCCCAATCTTGCCCGCAAGGGAGAACGCCTTTATTTTGCGGCTGTGTCAAAAGGACGTACCGATATGGACCTTTGGTATGCCGATAAGGCCAGCGATGGTACTTGGCAGGCACCTCATCGTTTGAGTATCAATACGAAAGCCAATGAGCAGCATCCATTTGTGGTTGCGGACACTTTGCTCTATTTCTCATCCGACCGTTCCGAAAATCATCGCTATAATCTTTATTACGTTGATTTGCGTGATTCTATGCCCGTGGCGCGGTTGTCGGTTCTCAGTAATCCGAATAGTGACGAATTTAGCATGGTAGCTGTCGGAGACTGGATACACGTTTTGTCCAATCGATGCAAGAATGATGCCAACGAAATGTGTGATGTGAACATCTACAAAGCCCAATTGCCAGTAGCCAACTTCCATCAGGAGGGAGCCATCAGTTTCCGCCCATTGATTGAGGCTATCCCTGCCGATACTTTTGCACCAGGGCGTGCCTATGGATTCAAGGACAAAAAGGAAAAGAATGAAGAACCCGATTTTGAGGCAATGCCAGTCATTTTTCATGCTGTAAGTGAGGCTGAGTCTGATTCCTCTCTTACGGGAGGTAAATCAGGCGTATCCTCACTTACCGTGGCCCAGCGGGCTGAAGAAAAAGCCAAGGCTGACAGCTTGCTGCATTCTGCCCTCAACTCGGCTTCCGAAAACACGTCGGCCGTCAAAGTCTCAAAGAACGTGACGGCTACCCAAAGTAAACGTATATTCTACTTCGATACAGACGATGACCGTATCCGTGAGTCGTATGCCGAGGATTTCAATATGCTCATCAACTACATCAACAGCAATCCCGACAGTAAATTTCTCATTTATGGATTTACCGATGAAAGGGGAACCACAGCGTATAATCAGGACCTCTCGGTCAGACGGGCGCAGCGTGTGTTTGAAGAATTGGTGGCCAAGGGCGTGCCTGCTACCAAACTGATGTTTACGGGTTTTGGCAAACGGGGACTTGTAGTCAAAAATGCCAAGACGGAAGCCGAGCACCAGATGAACAGACGTGTGGAAATACGCAAAGCCGATTTCTGAACTCAGTTGAACAAGAGATTTGCCCTTTTGGTTGAATCTCTTGTCCCCTGTCCCTCATAAGTGTTACATTTGTGTGTGGAATCAGCGACAAAAGTATGACAATAGATTAGATATTAATTAGTTGCTTTATGAACATAAATTCACTGACCTCTTTTCTCAAACCAAAGGAAAATAAATTTTTCCCGATGATTCAGGCTATTGCCGACAACCTGGTGGGAGCATCCAGCACGTTCAAGACGTTGGTACATTCTCACGACATCAACGAGGCCCGCACCGTTAAGACTCAAATGAAGGAGTTTGAGTTGAGAGGTGACGATTTGTTGAACAAAGTTCAGTTTGAGCTGAACAACACGTTTATCACACCATTTGACCGTGAGGACATTCAAACGCTGTGTGAGCATCTCGACAACGTGCTTGACGCGCTCAACTCACTCAGCAAGCGTATCGTGTTGTATCAGCCAAGTACCATGCAACAACATTTGGAGTCAGCCTCCCTCATTATTTCCAACTGTTGTCTCAATCTGCAAATCATTGCGCAGAATCTGAAAACGGTGCAGAAAAATCCGAAAGAGGTGCTCGAGGCCTGCAAAAACCTGCATGCGCTTGAGCAGCAAGGCGATGACCTCTACGACGCTACTACGGCGCGCATCTTCTCAGAGGAGACTGATGCGGTGGAGATTATCAAGGACAAAGGCATTATGAGCTACGTGGAGGGCTGTATTGATGAAACCTACACGGTGTCAAAATTGGTAAAAACGATGATTGTTAAATACGCTTGAGGCCATGGAGATACTGATTGGTATAATCGTTCTTGCTGCGATGTTCGACTTCATCAACGGTTTCCACGATGCAGCTAATTCCATCGCAACGGTGGTGACTACACGCGTACTTACGCCAGGGCAAGCAGTGCTATGGGCGGCAGGGTTCAACTTTGTCGCTTTTTTTATTGCCAAATTCATCATTGGCGAGTTCGGCATTGCTGATACTGTATCCAAGATTGTGGTGCCGCAGGAGGGAATGAATATCCTGCCCATTATTTTCATTGGTCTGATGTCGTCGGTCATCTGGAATCTGATTACCTGGTGGTTTGCCATACCATCCTCCTCGTCGCATACACTTATTGGCAGTTTGTCGGGTGCGGCTATAGCTGCCGCTGGTTTGGGGGCTGTTCATATCAAGACAGTGCTGGTGATAGCCGCCTTTATCTTTGTAGCCCCCATTCTGGGTATGATTGGTGGATACTTTATTACCATTCTTACTATGCACTTGGCTAAGCGGGTCAAGCCCAAGCGGGCCGACAAGTGGTTCAAGATGTTGCAGCTGGTGTCTTCGGCATTCCTCAGCATCACTCATGGACTTAACGATTCGCAAAAGGAAATAGGAGTCATTTCGTGTGCATTGATTGCCTATACCAGCTCTCATGGTACCACTGGTCCTGAAGCTCTGCCTCACTGGATGATGATGACGGAATTTACCACCGAGCAGGTGCATGATTGGATTCCGATTCTTTGTTTCACTTCCATCGCAGTTGGCACCATGTCGGGCGGCTGGAAGATAATGAAAACCATGGGAAACCGCATTACCAAGATTGCGCCGATGGAAGGTTTCTGTGCCCAGACGGCTGGAGCTATTACATTGTTCATCACCGAGATGATGAAGATTCCTGTAAGTACCACTCACGTTATCAGTGGCAGCATCATGGGAGTTGGCTCGGTAAAGCGCTTGTCGGCTGTTCGCTGGGGGGTTACCCTTGATTTGCTCACCGCTTGGATACTTACCATCCCGGTCAGCGGTTTATTGGCGGCCTGCCTTTATGGCATATTCCATTTCTTTTTCTGAATTTACATATGGTGATGATACTGGCGGGATTAGCGTCTGATGACGTTCTCCCGCCATTTTTGTTTTTGAGCGGACTTCTGTCAATTTGTCTTGATTTGGTCCCGCTTTCTGCCTGTTTGTCTACAAATCAGTACTGGCAAGATATTTGGAGAGAGAAGGGTGTTGGTGTGTTGGAGGTCTGCAATAGGCCTTACCGATGTGCTTCTAATAAAAGTTGAACAATAAATACAAAAGAATATGAACTTTCAGAATTACACAATCAAAGGACAAGAGGTGGTTCAGGAGGCTGTCAACATAGCCCAGAGCAACCATCAGCAGTACATTGAACCTGCTCACTTGCTGAAAGGAGTGCTCAAGGTTGGCGAGAATGTCACCAATTTTGTATTCAGCAAGATGGGTATCAATGCCAATGCAGTGTCGCAGGCTGCTGACAATATTATTGCAACGCTGCCGAAAGTAAGCGGGTCGGCTGAGCCATACCTCTCCAATGAGACCAACGGCGTATTGCTGAAGGCTGAGGAACTTTCCAAAAAGGCAGGTGACGAGTATGTGTCGGTTGAGTTTATCCTTTATGGTCTGCTTATGGGAAAAAGCAATGTTGCCACGCTGCTCAAAGACCAAGGCATGACGGAGAAGGATTTGGGACTGGCTATAGCTGACCTGCGTAAAGGTGCCAATGTGAAAGACCAGTCGGCCGAGGAACAGTATAACTCTCTGAGTAAATATGCTGTAAATCTCAACGAAAAGGCGCGGGCGGGTAAACTCGATCCCGTGATTGGCCGTGATGAGGAGATAAGGCGAGTACTTCAGATTTTGAGCCGTCGTACCAAGAACAACCCTATATTGATAGGTGAGCCGGGTACGGGTAAGACTGCCATTGTGGAAGGGCTTGCAGGACGTATAGTACGAGGAGACGTGCCAGAGAATCTGAAGACCAAGCAACTCTTTTCTCTTGATATGGGTGCACTGGTGGCTGGCGCCAAATATAAAGGAGAGTTTGAGGAACGACTCAAAGCAGTTATCAACGAGGTGGTGAAAGCCGATGGTGAAGTGATACTTTTCATTGACGAGATTCACACGCTGGTGGGGGCTGGTGGTGGCGAAGGTGCCATGGATGCAGCCAATATTCTCAAACCGGCTTTGGCACGTGGCGAACTGAGGGCTATAGGTGCCACCACTCTCAATGAGTATCAGAAATACTTTGAGAAGGATAAGGCGTTGGAACGCCGATTCCAGATTGTGATGGTAAACGAGCCTGATGAGGCCAGCACTATCTCCATTTTGAGAGGATTGAAAGAGCGCTACGAGAATCACCACAAAGTGCGTATCAAGGATGACGCCCTTATCAGTGCGGTGCGGCTATCCAGCCGATATATTTCCGACCGTTTTTTGCCCGACAAGGCGATTGACTTGGTGGATGAGGCTGCAGCCCGTCTGCGTTTGCAGATTGACTCTGTGCCTGAAGACCTCGATAAGATTGAGCGTCAGATAAAACAGCTGGAGATTGAGCGTGAGGCCATCAAGCGTGAAGGTGACAACCAGAAGATTGAACAGTTGGGGAGGGAAATAGCCAACCTGAAGGACCAAAGCAATACGCTTCGTGCCCAATGGAAAGCGGAGAAAGACCTCATCAACAAGATTCAAAAGGAAAAGGTGGATATCGAACAGTTCAAGTTCGAGGCTGACAAGGCTGAACGTGAAGGCAATTACGGATTGGTGGCCGAACTCCGTTATGGAAAGATTAAGGCGGCAGAAGACAATATCAAGAAATTCCAGACAGAACTTGAGGGTATGCACGTCAACTCTCATCTGATAAAGGAGGAAGTGGATGAGGATGACATTGCCGAAATCGTTTCCCGTTGGACGGGTATTCCTGTCACCAAGATGCTGCAAAGCGAGAAGGACAAACTGTTGCATCTGGAAGACGAACTGCATAAACGTGTGATTGGTCAGGATGAGGCTATCACTGCCATCTCTGATGCTGTGCGCCGTAGCAGGGCAGGCTTGCAAGACCCTAAACGACCTATCGGATCATTCATCTTTTTAGGTACTACGGGTGTGGGTAAGACGGAACTGGCGAAGGCTTTGGCTGAGTTCCTCTTCGATGATGAGAACATGATGACCCGTATCGATATGTCGGAGTATCAGGAAAAGTTCTCCGTTACCCGTCTTATCGGTTCACCTCCTGGATATGTGGGTTATGATGAGGGTGGACAACTGACCGAGGCTGTGCGTCGCAAACCTTATTCGGTAGTTCTCTTCGACGAGATAGAAAAAGCGCATCCTGATGTGTTCAACATCCTGCTGCAGGTGCTTGACGATGGCCGGCTTACCGACAATAAGGGACGTGTGGTCAATTTCAAAAACACCATTATCATCATGACATCCAATCTCGGTTCGTCGCTCATTCGCGAGAACATGGAGAAGATAACAGATTCCAACCGCGATGAGGTGATAGAGAAAACCAAGAGTGAGGTGTTTGAACTGATGAAGAAGAGCATCCGTCCTGAATTTCTCAATCGTATCGACGATTTGATTATGTTCTTGCCTCTCAGCAAGGCACAGATTAGAGATGTGGTGAAACTCCAGATTGATGGTATCAACCGGTTGCTGAAAGATAGTGACGTTAACCTGCAAGTGACAGATAAAGCTATCGACTTTATTGCTGATGCCGGGTTTGACCCCGAGTTCGGAGCACGTCCCGTCAAGAGAGTGTTGCAGCGTTATCTGCTCAACGAACTATCCAAGGAACTCATAGCACAGCGTGTTGACAAGAGCAAGCCTGTGATAGTGGATACCGATGGTGAGAAGTTGACGTTCAAAAATTGATTTCATTTAATATTTGATTGAGACAGACCTGATTCTTCCCCTTAAAAAGGAAAAATCAGGTCTGTCTTTTTATGTGTTTTTTTGTTATCTTTGAGGAAACAAGATTTAAGTTGCAAGTCGGAAAGTTGTTGTATGATGATTGATTTGTGACATTGAAAAAATAAAATAAGAAAACATTATGAATTTATTACGGACCATGCGGCTGACACATCGTTATGTGGGATATTTTGTGGCTGGCTTGATGCTGGTGTATGCTCTTACCGGCTTGTTGCTTTTGTTTCGTTCCTCGTCTTTGTTGCAGAGTGGTAATACAGTAGAGAAAGAGTTGCCTGCGGGCATGGATGGCGATAAGTTGGGTGAGACCCTTCATTTGCGCCAATTCAAAGTAGATGGGGAAACCTCGGCCACCATTCACTTTAACGGAGGAAAAGGGGCTTATGAAAAGGCAACGGGCAAGACTTATTATGAGGAAAAAGGCTATGTGTTCCCGCTCAACAAGATGGTGTCGCTGCATAAAACCAACACTCATTCGCCACTGATTGTATTGGGTGTGATAATGGCCTTGTCGTTGATGGTGCTGGTAATCACCTCTTTCTTCATGTTCGACCCTAAGTCCGTCTCTTTTCGCAAGGGTATGGTGTGTGTGGCCATAGGGGTGGTAGTTACCCTCGTGGCTTTGTGCTTATGAGGTCATTCCCGGTATACAAGGATTTTGTTATATTTGTCAGGTTGACACCTTTGCAAAATAGGTTGTCAACCTTTTTTGTATCTTTGTGAGAATGGAGTCTTTAAATTATTCACGCTTATGTTGTTTCCGATTGGCATACAGAGTTTTTCAGAAATCCGCAAGGGCGGTTATGTCTA
>OBMA010000105.1_pt1 | contig 39403 bp, 22 predicted proteins | sample 1539141 | NCBI WGS metagenome assembly OBMA01 (sample SAMEA3991484, study PRJEB22521) | metagenome | biome: anthropogenic terrestrial biome; feature: sewage plant; material: raw primary sludge | place: Sweden | collected 2012-09-26
GTTCACGTTGTGTAACACGGTTACACACGTTGTGTAATCGGATTGCACACATGCTAATGTAATAGGATTGCACATATACTGATGTAATCGGATTACACAAAAATTGTGGAAATTTAGGTAATAGTTTGGGCACTCAGTTTCAAAATATATTTGCATCCTTCAAATTCATTCTCTCATGTTGATATACATGTAGGGAGTTGATATTTAACTATTCATATTGTTCAAGAAGCCTGCCTTTATGTTCGCCAAAACTCCATAAGCACAAATTATGTATTATGCAAATAGCATAATTGCGAAAAAAACGCTAAAAACAGGTTTACTTTAGGGCTTAATGTCACTTTTGCCCCGATAATGTCACTTAATGTCACTCGCTCAGCCCTTATAAACAAAGGGTTTGTGACATTATGACATTAGTGACATTAAAAAAACTTTTTCTGGTAGAGTTGTCCTTGTTCAAGCCCATTTATGAAAGATGCCCCCCTAAATTAACGAAGAACCGTAGAACAAAGGAGATAACTTGGATATATAAATACAAACCAACAAGCAAATACAACCTAAAACTATATTGTAGACAACTGATAAATATGCATCTTATTTGGTATTTTAGTCTGTTTAAAAAATGTTTTAATGTTCTATTGAAAGTGCTTTCACGACAAAACGTTTTCTTTTTTCACGATTAAATGTTTGTGTTTCTTTATTATAATATTGGCTATATTTCTATATCGGATTGATTTTTATCTAGTTGATTTTACTGAATTATTCAATATTATAATTTGTATTTTGATATTAAGAAATAGAAACATTTGTACTATTGTTAGATGCAAAAAACAAAATTGTGCAAAAAAGTTTTCTGTTTTAATTTATAATATGTACTTTTGCTACGTATTTAGTAGCTACCAAAAAATATTTAGATGAATTATGCAATTATTGCAGCAGGTGAAGGGTCACGCTTGGCACAAGAAGGTGTGAATGAACCTAAACCGCTGGTGAAAGTTCAGAATGAGCATCTTATAGACCGTTTGATACGTGTTTTCATGGATAACGATGCTGAGAAAATAACTATTATATGTAATAACCTGACAACTAAGGTTAGTCAGCATCTCTTGAAGTTGGAGGAAGATGGATTAAATGGTAGGCCTGTTCCATTGAACTTTATTGTGAAGACAACTCCCAGTTCTATGCACAGCTTTTATGAACTAAGCAAACTTCTTGATGAAAAGCCTTTTGTCATGACTACTGTTGATACAATATTCAAGGCGGAAGAGTTTGGAAAGTATATATCAGAATTCCGTCACTGTATAAATTCAGGTTATGACGGATTGATGGGAGTAACAGATTTCATAGATGATGAAAAGCCTCTTTATGTAGGTTGTGACAAAGAAATGAATGTAACCGGATTTTTTGATGATAATGAAAACGGTTGCAACTATATATCAGGTGGAATATACGGATTGAACGCTAGAGCACTTGATACTCTGAATGACTGCATGGAACGTGGCGAGAGCAGAATGCGAAATTTCCAACGTGGACTTATCAGAGACGGAAGAAAACTGAAAGCTTTTGCTTTTTCAAAAGTTATGGATATAGACCATGCTGAAGATATTGTGAAGGCAGAGCTGTTCTTGGGACAAGAAGCGCAAGTTTTGAAGTAATATTCTTAACTATACTAGTTATGAAGATAATAGCCGTTAGGCGTGATGATAGATTCTCTCCAAACTCAGTGGAGAAAGACAGGGCTATATTGCAAGCTGTATGCGACAGATTGCCGTATGAGGTTGTCATGATTGATGAATGTAAACTGTCTGTAAATGATGAAGCTGACATATTTCTATCAATGGCAAGGCTTCCTGAAACATTGAATTTGCTGAAAGTTAAGGAAGATGCAGGAGCCGTTGTCGTTAATTCTGCTTATGGTGTGGAAGCATGCGAACGCGGAAGACTTGACAATTTAATGCGTGACAATAATATATCTGTTCCTCCATCAGATGGAGATTCCGGATATTGGCTTAAACGTGGTGACGCGGCAGCGCAGTCTAAAAGTGACGTAGTGTATTGTAAAGATAGGGCAACTCTTGCCGAAAAGGAGGCTGACTTTGTGATACGAGGGATAACAAACTGGATTATTCAGGGGCATGTGCTGGGAGATTTGGTGAAATTCTATGCCGTAAAAGGGGGATTCTTCAGATATTTCTATCCAAGCGATGATGGTGAGTCGAAGTTTGGTGACGAAAAACTGAATGGTGATGCATGTCATTATGCTTTCGATGAACATCTTTTGAAGGCAACGGCTGACAAAGTGGCTCAGATAACAGGCATAGATGTTTATGGTGGTGACGCTATAATAACTGAAGATGGTAACTTTTATATTATCGACTTTAACGACTGGCCTAGTTTTTCTCGTTGCAGAGACATTGCAGCAGACGCGATAGCGAAGTTGACAAATAAGAAAAATAGTTTAAACATAATAAAAATATAATATAAAGAATGAGTAGTTTTAATGAATTGTTACAGGCCTCTTTTAAGTCAAATGATACAGAAGAGTGGTTGGATGTGCATTTTACACGTCCTATTGGATTGGTATTTGCATTGTTTTGGAATAAATTCAATGTGCATCCAAATGCTATTACTGTATTATCTATATTCTTAGGAGCTGCGGCTGGATACATGTTCTATTATCCAGATACACAACATAATATAATGGGAGTCGTGCTGCTTATTTTTGCTAATTTCTGTGATTCAACAGACGGACAGATGGCAAGACTTACAGGAAAGAAGACATTAGTAGGACGAATGCTTGATGGATTTTCTGGTGACGTATGGTTCGCCTGCATATATCTGGCAATAGCATTTAGATTGATGAATCAAAACATACCGAATACAGATATGAAATGGGGAGTATGGATTTGGGCAGTCATTGTTGTTGCTGGTATTCTGTGCCATTCACCACAAAGTTCATTGTCTGATTACTATCGTCAGATACATCTGTTCTTCCTGAAAGGAAAAAGCGGAAGTGAACTGGATAGTTATGAAGGACAGCAGAAGGTGTTGGCGGATTTGCCTGCAAAAGGATCATTCTGGGCACGTGCCTTTTATTCTAACTACGCTAAGTATTGTCACAGTCAGGAAAAGCGTACGCCTGAATTCCAAAAGTTCTTTAAGCAATGGCATGAAGTTGCAGACAAAGAGGAATACAGCGAAAAGAGAGAACAGGTTAAGAAAGAGTTCCTTGCTGGTTCACGTCCACTTATGCCATATACAAACTTGCTGACATTCAATCTTAGAGCTATTGTATGCTATGTTTCATGCCTGATAAACCATCCATGGATTTATCCGATGTTTGAGATTGTAGTCATGAGTTTTATGTATATATACATGCACAGCAAGCACGAGAAATTGTGCGCATCACTTATTGAAAAATTGAAATAAATATGATAAAGGGATACATATTTGACTACGGTGGCACACTAGATACAGAGGGACACCATTGGGGTAAGGTGCTGTGGCATTCATACCAAAGGCAGAATGTGCCTGTTACTGAGGAGCAGTTTCGTGAAGCTTACGTGCACGGAGAGCGTACATTGGGTAATCTGCCAATCATAAAGCCCGACTATACTTTTTATAAGACATTGGACACAAAGCTTAGATTGGAGATGGAATATTTGTGCAGCTCTGGCTTTTGGGATGCAGGAGAAGACGAGTTGATGAGCATGAAAAAGGCTGTACTTGATGATGTATATTCATACGTGAAGAAGGTTACAGATCACAGCCGTGATGTGTTGGAAAAACTTCGTGTCAATTATCCAATGGTGCTTGTAAGCAACTTCTATGGTAATGTAGAGGTGGTTATTAAAGAATTTAAATTAGACCACCTGTTTCTTGATATAGTAGAAAGTGCAACTGTAGGGATTCGCAAGCCGGATCCACGTATATACAAATTAGGTGTTGAAAAACTTGGATTGCAACCTGAAGAAGTAATTGTTGTGGGTGATAGCTTTTATAAGGATATTGAACCAGCAAACAAAATAGGATGTAAGACGATTTGGTTTAAAGGTGAAGGATGGACAGATAAAGTATATGATGAGACATTGCCTGACAGGATAATAACAGACATTGCTCAACTATTATAATAAGAAAGATATTAAGGATGAAAGGACTATACAGGACATACGCAACTATTCTGCTTTTGCTTATAACATTATTTGCAAAAGCCCAGATTGTAGGTTTTGTCACCGATGCAATAACCGGTGATACGATATCGTATCCAAGTGCTTCATATAAGGGACAGCATATTGCGGTGAGTGGTGATGCTACAGGAAAGTTTATCATCGAATACCACAATGGTTGGACTTTGACTATCAGTGCAGTGGGATATCAGTCAAAGATTTATAATCTGAAAGCAGATCAGCATGATGTACTGCGAGTGAAGTTGAAACCCGACACAAAAACATTGAAGGAAGTCGTGGTGAAGACAAAGAAAAAACGATATACCAGGAAAGAAAATCCTGCTGTGGAATTGATGAGACGTGTGATAGCAGCAAAGCAAAAAACCAACTTGAGCAATCATGATTATTATCAATATAATAAATATCAAAAGATAACTTTGGCGGTAAATGATATCCAAAAAGCCGATATAGATAGTGGATTCTTTGCCAAAAAACAATGGCTTGTTGACCAGATAGAGACAAGTCAGTATAATCATAAACTGATATTGCCTTTATCAGTAGACGAGACTGTCACACAGCATATTTACAGAAAGGACCCTAAGAATGAAAAAGATATTATTATTGGTCAGCAGAGCAACGGAATTAACCAGTTGTTGGAAACGGGTGATATCCTAAATACAACGTTGAAAGACGTGTTTACTGATGTAAACTTGTATGATGACCAAATACGTCTGCTTCAATATCCGTTTACAAGTCCTATTGGCAAGAATGCAATTGAATTTTATAGATATTATATCGAAGACACAGTATATGTAGATCGTGATTTGTGCTATCATCTGCAATTTCTTCCAAATAACCAACAGGATTTTGGATTCCGTGGTGAATTGTATGTTCTGGCTGATTCGTCATTGCACGTGAAGAAATGCGAACTAACGATACCAAAGCGCAGTGATGTGAACTTTGTGGAAAATCTTAATGTGACACAGGAATACACCAAACTGCCAAACGGTGAGTGGGCGTTGAGCGTAGACGATATGATTGTGGAACTGAAAGTAGCTAGTTTTTTGTCTAAAATGCTAGTCACACGAATGACACGACTCAGTGACTATGCGTTTGATCCGTTGCCGAAACAGTTGTTCAAGGGTAAAGCCGCAACGAAGCGCGAGTCAAATGCAATGATGCGTGACGAGGCTTTCTGGAATCAATATCGAACGGTAGGGCTTACGAAAGGAGAAAGCAGTATGGATGCTTTCATACACCGTATAGAGCAACTTAAAGGATTTAAGTATATCATATTCGGCGTGAAGGCATTGGCAGAGAACTTTGTCGAAACAGGTGATCTTAATCATCCTAGTAAAGTAGATTTAGGTCCGGTAAACACAATGATAACCTCAAATTTCATTGATGGACTGCGTACACGTCTAAGTGCACAGACAACAGCTAATCTGAATAAGAATCTATTCTTTTCTGGATATTTAGCACGTGGTTGGGACAGCAAGAAAAACTATTATGAGGGAACTGTTACATATTCTTTTAACAAAAAAGACTATCTGCCGAGAGAATTTCCAAAGAGAACCATAACATTGTCTTCAACGTATGATATAATGTCACCGTCAGACAAGTTCATGCAAACAGATAAGGATAATGTGTTTACTGCATTCAAATGGACTACGGTAGATAAAATGATGTTCTACAACACTCAGCGACTGGATTTTGAATGGGAGTCTGAGTGGGGAATGAAAACTACCATAGGCTTGAAAACTGAGGAAAATGAGGCTGCAGGCCGTCTGTTCTTTATGCCGTTGAGCAGTGGGAATAATATGACAGCAGAGCTTAGTGCACTTGATGATAGTCAGGTGGGTAGTTTTATTCACAATGGAAAAATACGCACGACAGAATTCAATATAGGATTCCAACTGTCACCAGGTCGTACCTATATTAATACAAAGCAACGTAGAATACCAATCAATCTGGATTCACCTGTATTCTCTGTGAACCATACAATGGGTGTGAAGGGATTTCTTGGCGGTGACTATGCTTATAACTTTTCTGAAGCAGGCATATATAAACGCTTTTGGATGAACAGTTGGGGAAAGATTGACATGTATCTGAAAGCTGGAGCACAATGGAATAAAGTTCCTTATCCATTGCTGATTATGCCAGCTGCTAACTTGAGTTATATTGTTGAGGACGAAACATTCAACTTGATTAACAATATGGAATTCCTGAATGACCGTTATGCTAGTCTTGACATGAGTTGGGATCTTAACGGAAAGATATTCAATAGAATACCTTTACTTAAGAAATTGAAATGGCGTGAGTATATAGGTGTAAAGACTCTGTGGGGAAAACTGACAGATAAGAACAATCCAACTTTGCCTCAAAATGCAATGGATAATACACTTATGTATTTCCCAGGAGGATGTTATATCATGGATCCAAACAGACCGTATGTGGAGCTTATTGCTGGAATACATAATATCTTTAAGATACTGCATGTGGAGTATGTACACAGATGCAATTATACCGGACTTCCTACAGCACAGAAAGATGGAATTAGATTTATGTTAAGAATGACATTCTAATAATAATAAAAATGACAAATATAGATGAAATATTTGTCATTTTTCATTTATTATACTTACTTTTGCACTAAAATGTAAGCAAATATGAGAATCCTTTTAGCAGACAAGCAAGATATAACACGTGCCGGGCTGATGTATATTATTGATTCCATGGAAAGTGTGGAATATAAATATATAGAAGATAAGGCCGAACTTTTTGTGGCGTTGAAAGAAGATCAGGACTGCGTAGTTATTCTAGACTATACAATGTTTGATATTAATGATGCTGCCGAACTAGGTATTCTCAATCAGCGTTTCACAAAAACGCGTTGGCTCATATTCAGTGAAGATCTAAGTCTTGATTTTACAAGGCTTATTATTGCGACATCAACAAAGTTCAGTATACTACTTAAGGAAAGTAGTATGCAGGAGATAAATGAAGCATTATGGTTTGCTATAAATGGCAATCGCTTTATCTGCCAGCGAATGACAGAGATGTTGCTTGCTCCAAATAAATTGGAAGAGGAGATAAATCTCACTAAGACAGAAACAGAGATACTTAAAGATATAGCTTTGGGAATGACGACAAGAGAAATAGCCGAAAAGCGCATCTCTAGTTTTCATACTGTTAATACTCATAGAAAGAATATATTTAGGAAATTGGGCGTTAATAATGCGCATGAAGCAACAAAGTATGCATTAAGGGCAGGACTTGTAGATTCTGCTGAATACTATATCTAAAAAATCCTAATGCTATATAAATAAAAAAGGTTTAAAATTGTCTCACGACAATCATAAACCGTACATTTTCTAACTAACTTATTATCAACTATTCATTATTCATTTAAATCATGATACAAATTTAATACTTTTTTTGTCTAGTTGTTATTAATTAGGCCTAAAAAACAACGTAAACGTTTGCGCATCTGCTTTTAATTTGTACTTTTGTATTCTATAGAAATATCAAAAGACTATCAACCTTCAAATATAATAATGAAACATCGTAGAACTTCTTTAAAAGATCTTGCAGACGAACTTGGCGTAAGTATTGCAACCGTATCTCGTGCATTGAGAAATAGTCACGAGGTGGGGGACGATATGAAGCAGAAAGTAAAAGATTTGGCTAAGAAATTAAATTATCGTCCAAATCCTTTCGCTCAAAGTTTACGTAAAGAAGCTCCAAGAGTTATAGGTGTAATTGTGCCTAATCTGGTTACTCATTATTATGCTGCTGTGCTTGACGGAATAGAGGACTTTGCTTCTAGAGCCGGGTATTCTGTTATCAGCGCAAATAGCCATGAAAGTTTTGAAATGGAGAAGAGAGCAATAGATAATTTCATATCAATGCATGTAGAAGGTATAATTGCTTGTCTGGCACAAGACACGGTAGATTATACACATTTTGAACAATTGTATGAAATGGGAATACCTGTTGTATTCTTTGCACGCACATGTCTTCCCGAAAAGTTCTCACAGGTTGTCGGCAATGGTGATGAAGCTGCGCAGATTGCAACTTGTCATCTTATAGAAACTGGTTCAAAGAGAATAGCTTTTATAGGTGGACCTAATCATCTTGATATGGTGCGTAGACGCAAACATGGCTATCTTGAGGCACTTCGTGAAAATGGATTGCCAATAGAAAAAGATCTTGTGATATGTGACAAGATAGATTTTGATATAGCCAGACAAGCTACCATAAAACTTTTGCAGAGTGAAAACCGTCCTGATGCAGTACTAGCTTTTAATGATATTATAACTTATGCTGCTTTTGATGCAATAAAGGAATGTGGACTTTCAATTCCAGACGATGTCGCCATCATTGGTTTTACTGATGGTGATTCTGCAGCTTTTGTTACACCAAAACTTAGTGCTATCATGGATCAGGCTCATGTGCAAGGTAATAAAAGTTGCGAACTGCTTATGAGAAATATCAATGGCGATCAATGCATATATAAGGAAGTAGTGCCAATGATACTGAAAATACGTGAAAGCTCTGAAAAAAATTAGTGTTTAGACTGTTTTGTGTTTCATAAGATGCAGGTTATTGAAACATTTTATACACTTATGGTACCATTTGATACAACGTTGAAAACATAAAAACGTTAACATCTTTGTCGTTTTGTTTAAATTTGCAACAATGAAAAGCTGGTCATAATCAGTTATCATGAATAACAACTTTTAACTTAACAAATTTAACCAAAACACAAAGTAACTATGAGAAAAGCATTTCTTATGTGTTGCAAGAATCTCATTTTTTGCAAAATTGCGTTGATAGTATTTTTTCTGTCTTCCGCAATTAATCTCTGTGCTAAAACTTTTACAGGTAAGGTGTTGTCCTCTTTGGACAGTGAACCTCTTATTGGTGCAACAGTTGTAGTACAGGGTAAACAAGGCGGAACTGTTACCGACCTTGATGGTAATTTTTCTATTGAAGCTAATGACGGAGAAATTCTGGTTGTAAGCTACATTGGCTACATCACTCAAAACGTGAAATTGAGTAGTAGCAACATAACTATTTATCTAAAAGAAAAAGCAAATTCACTTAATGATGTTGTCGTCATTGGTTATGGAGTTCAGAAGAAAAAACTCGTAACAGGTGCTAACATCAATGTCAAGGGTGAAGACATTGCAAAGTTAAATACTTCGAATCCTTTGCAAGCTCTTCAGGGACAGACTCCTGGTATGACAATTATATCACAGTCTGGTCAGCCTGGTTCCGGGCTTAAGGTAAACATTCGTGGTATGGGTACTATAAATGGTAGCGATCCTCTTTATATCATTGATGGTATACGAGGCGATATTGGTTCCTTAAATCCTAGTGATATAGAAAGTATTGATGTATTGAAGGATGCTGCATCTGCTGCGATATATGGATCACAGTCTGCAAATGGTGTTGTCTTAATTACTACCAAAAGTGGTAAGGAGGGTAGAGCAGTTGTTAGTTTTGACGGTTATATGGGGTGGCAGAACAAACCGCGATCAATTGATATGCTAAATGCAAATGAATATAAGGAAATTATGGACGAGCAAGCTGTTAATTCTGGCAAGCTGCCTTATGACTGGACCTCATACAAAAGTATATATAATTCAGATGGTAGTTTAATCAATACTGACTGGACAGACCAGATGTTTAAGAAAAATGCGCAAACAGACTCTTATAATATAGGTGTAACTGGTGGTAGTAGTACTGGAAATTATGCACTTTCTTTAGGGTATATGGACCAAGAAGGTATTGTTGGTGGAAAAGATGTCAGTAACTATGAGCGTTATAATTTTCGCGTAAACTCTGATTGGAAAGTTAAGCCTTGGCTTAAAGTTGGCGAACAGATAAGCTTTATCTATACTAAAAATAAGGGAATCATGGTAGGCAATGCTTATAATAACTCTCTTCGTGGAGCATTTGGAATGTCACCATTTATTCCTGTCTATGGTGCTGGTCAATATGGTAGCCCATATTATGCAACAGATAATATGGATTGGACAGATCTTCAGGGAATGGGTAATCCATACGGTTTGATGATGACAAACACAAACAATCAGACAAATGCAGCTCGCTTTACAGGAAATGTATATGCCGAGGCTGAAATCATCAAGAATTTAAAATTCAGAACTGTTGTAGGTTATGAGTATTATTCTTCAGACTTTCGTAATTTTACTCCGTTATATCACTTCAGTTCCTATAGCCAGAATATCAACCAGACACGTGTCAGTCAAAATGCAAGTCATAATCAACAGATTACATGGACAAATACATTGAGCTATGACTGGAAGATTAAAGAACATAGCTTCAGTGCACTTTTGGGCACAGAAAGTTATCAGTTCTGGGGTGTCGGTGTTGGAAGTTCTCAAGGAAATCTGAAAAGTGGTTTCGCAGATTGGTCACATGCTTACGTAAGTAATGGCACAGCTTCAACTCCAGAAGACGGATTGAGTGCCAGTGGTTCCCCTTCTTTAGATCAACGTATGTTCTCATATTTTGGAAGACTTGGTTGGAACTTGAAGGAAACATATATGCTGAATGTGACATTACGTGCCGATGCATCAAGTAAATTCGCACGTGGTAATCGATGGGGATGGTTCCCTTCAATCAGTGGTGGTTGGATTGTGTCTAATGAAAAGTTCTGGAAACCAATTTCACATATATTCGACTATTTCAAACTTCGTGCAAGTTGGGGACAGGTAGGTAATCAGAATATCGGTGATTTGATGTATGTAAGCCCAATAACAACAAGTGGGGTATACTATATTTTTGGAAATAAGTATGGTGCTAGTGCGCAGTCAAATTACTATGGAGCATACGAAAGTCGTCTTGCCAATGAAAAGATTAAATGGGAGACTTCTGAACAGACCGATTTTGGTTTTGATGCTCGTGCAATCAATGGCAAGTTAAACATCAACTTTGACTGGTATTACAAAAAAACAAAAGACTGGTTGGTTTTAGCTCCAATTCTAGCTACAGCTGGAACAGGTGCACCTTATATTAATGGTGGAGATGTAAAGAATACTGGTTTTGAACTTGGGCTTGGTTGGAATGACAAGATTGGCAAAGACTTTAATTATTATATTAATGTGAATGGTGCATTCAATCAGAATAAAGTTGGAAACATACCTACAGAAGACGGTATCATTCATGGAACAAGCGGTAATGGACAGTTGTATGACAACTCAACAGAATTCTACCGTGCAAGTAATGGTGAACCAATAGGTTACTTCTGGGGATATAAAACGGCTGGCATATTCCAGAATAAGGAAGATATAAGCCAATGGATAGCTGCTGGAAACGGAGTTTTGCAGAGCGATGTACAGCCTGGTGATGTTAAGTATTATGATGTGAACCATGACGGAGTGATTAATGATAAAGACAAAGTGAATCTTGGTAATGGTATGCCAGATTTTACCTATGGTTTCACAATAGGTTTTGATTGGAAAGGACTTGATTTCGGTGTCACGGCAAATGGCATGGCTGGCAATGATATTGTACAGAGTTATCGTAACGTAGGTAATAAAACAGCTAATTATACAACCGAAGTGCTTAGTCGCTGGACTGGAGAAGGAACATCAAATTATTATCCTCGCGTAACGGAATCAAATATAAATTGGCAATTTTCCGATTTATTTATCCATGATGGTGATTTCCTAAGAATTAGTAATATTACACTTGGATATGATTTTGTAAAGATATTGAAGACGAACATATTCTCTCAAGCACGTCTGTACTTACAGGTGCAAAATGCATTTACATTTACAAAGTACAATGGAATGGATCCTGAAATCGGTTACGGTGTAAACAGTTGGGCTTCTGGCGTAGATTTAGGTTACTATCCACGTCCAAGAACATTCCTTATAGGTGTAAATCTTAAATTCTAATGTTAAAGGAATATTAATATGAAAACAAATAAAATATTTATACTAACTTTTGGAATTCTTATTTCCATAGGACTATCTTCTTGTAGTGAAAGTTGGCTTGATGTGAATTCAAAAACCGACAGTAACTCTGGAAACTTTTATAAGTCTCAGGAAGACGGACTTCGTTCACTTTATGCTTGTTATGATGGCTGGCAGCGCACTGTATCAAGCGGACCTACTTTTACATTGTATCAGCTGACAGAAACGATGAGTGACGAATGTTTTGGCGGGACAGGAAACAATGATTCCAGAAATACGCAGGTGATAGATCGTTTTGATTTAAATCAGGCCCCATCTTATACAGACATGCATAGCAGTTTGTGGACACTATATTATGCTTCAGTGTTCCGTTGTAATGAATTTATTGATAAATCAGAAAATATTGCATGGGACAATGATAGTATAAAGTCTACCTATCTTGGAGAAACTCATGCAATACGTGGTATATGTTATTTTGATATGGTACGCACATGGGAGAACATACCGTTACTTATTCATGCTACACAGGATAATGTTCCCCAAGCTGCACATGATGACGTATATGCTCAGATTGTCACAGATTTAAAGTTCGCCGCAGATAATATTCCTGCTAAGGCTTACCCTAAGTCTCAATCAGCATCTAATGACGGATATATAACAAAATATGCAGCAGAAGCCATGCTTGCCAGAGTATATCTCTTCTATGACGGATATTACAATGGAAACAAAGGCGCTGATATGCCTGGTGGACTAACAAAGGCACAGGCTCTTGCTTATTGTGAGGATGTTATAAAGAGTGGTGAGTTTGGGCTTGTTAAACGTTTTAAGGATTTGTGGCCAGCTTCATCTGATGACAAAACTGGTAACTATTTGGATCATTGGGTTGACAAGTCTTCCTATGCTGGCGTAGGCAACAAAGAAAGCGTGCTTTCAATGAAGTTTAACTATACCGCTGATTACAATGGTAATGATGATGGTAACCGTTTTGTGATTATGTTAGGTTTGCGTACTAATGCTAATGTATATAACTGTTATGGTCAAGGATGGGGTGCTATGACTGTAAATACAAAGCAGGTATCAGCCTATGGACAGGGTGACTCTCGTCGTCAGGCTTCAATCATAGATTGCCAGCAGTTATCTAATTATGAGAAGACATACCTATCAGATCAACGTGAATATACAGGCTTTGCAATCAAGAAGTATACTCCGTTAAGTAAGAATATGACAGGCGATGATGGAAAGACTACTCTTGTTTCATATCTACAAGGTGATATGGCTGGTGACTTTCAGATATCACAATATCAGGATTGGATACTAATGCGCTATTCTGATGTACTTCTTATGGCTGCTGAACTCGGTAGTTCAAATGCTCAGACATATTTTAATGAAGTGCGCACACGTGCTTATACTCAAGATGATGGAACGTTGAGTACAAACTATACAAGTATAGCTGCTACACGTGACAATATATGGAATGAACGTAAGAAAGAATTTGCTTTTGAAGGCTTACGTTACTGGGATGAACTGCGCCAAGGTTTACAGACTGCCGCTAGTCAGATAGCAGAAAGTAATACGGCTCTATTAAGTGGCGGTGTAAAGGAAAATATGAATATTACAGCGCAGAATGTTATCAATAAGCGTGGTTTCTGTCAGATACCAATTACTCAGATTACACTTAGTAATGGGGTTCTTAAGCAGAATCCTGGATGGTAATCTTTTGGTGAAAAGTTAGTTATTAATAAAGAATTAAATATTTTGATTCAATATGAAAATCAATAAATATATATGTTCGCTAGCAGCTTTTGTCATGATTTTATTTATGGCTGGTTGTTCTCCAGATGAATACAGTCTGGGCGATAAAGATTTGACATCTGATGATTTAGTGGAAGGCGTAGCCTATTCGGTGAATCACGATGCTCAAAACCCTAATATTGTAGTAATAAAAAGTCTATTGCCAAGTAATTATTCTATAACATTCGATACTCCACAAGGAAGGTTTCAGAGCAACGAGGTTACTCTTAAAATACCATTTAGTGGAACATATAATGTACGTATAGGTGCAGAAACTCGTGGTGGTTTCGTATGGGGACCTAATTCAGCATTTAAAGTAAATGATTTCTACGCAGGTTTTGTAAATAATCCATTGTGGGCAAAAATAAGTGGTGGAGTTGGTAAGTCTAAACGTTGGAAGTTAGATATTGATGCCAATAAGATTACAAAACATTCAGATCTTTGGGCCGGTCCTTTGGGATTCTGGGGTACTGATGATGGATGGAGCACATGTATGCTAGGGCAAAAAGGTTCAGGCGATAACTGGAATTGGACTCCTGATATTGCAGGCAACTCTTGGGTAATGACGGCTATGGACTATGGTTATATGGAATTTGATCTTATAGATGGAGCACATGTAAAAGTATATAATGCAGAGACTGGCAAAACTATGACAGGTACATATATGCTTGATGCTGATAATCATACGATTACCCTCAGTGATGCTCAGCTTCTTCACGATTCAAAACACGATGCCCTTGCGACGAATTGGAGTAGTAGTCTCAAACTATTTGGACTAGATACTGATCGTTTACAAATAGCAGCGCTTCGTAATAATTCTTCAGAAAGCCCGTGCTGGTTGTGTTATAATTTTGTATCTCAAGATTATTGGGATAATTGGACGCCTGGAAATCAAGGAACGACAACTGTTAAGCCAACTTTGGAAACAGGGTGGAAAAACTTAATACTTAATCCAACCAATCGCGAGATAACATATAAGTTGGCAACCGAAGATGAGGGTGATGCTTTTGATTATTGCAATCTTGACGGAACACAAAAGAAGGTTGGTCTAAAAGGCAATGATAACATTTCAGATGCAACTCTTGTGATTTATTATGGTGAATCTCTTGCTAAGCAGACTTATACTTATACAGCTCCTGACGGAACCGTTGTAAAGGGAACATTTACATTAAGTGATGATGGTATCTTTACATTCTCTAATGGTTTAGGAAATACTTCACTTGCTTCTAGTTTCAATATGAGTGCCAATGCTGATAACACATTGCGTGTTTTGTCTGTTTCTCATGATGAGTATAATGGAACTCTCAAGAATCTTTGGTTGGGAAAGAGTTGTGTTGACGATCAAGGAAATGTTATTCAGTATCAGGGATATCATTGGGTAGTTCAAAATGCTGGTGCTGTCAAAGCTAAGAAATATTCGTCATTGCTGAACATGAGTGATAATACAAATTGGACTCTTACAACGAGTGATAAGGTCTTTGTACAGGGCGATGGTGAATATACATTCACAGTCAATGACTCACGTGCAGATGTTAACGTTATGTATATTCAGGTTGATGGATTACTTAAAGACCATCCAAATGCCGATATAATTGTTAAGAGTATAAAGGTTGATGGTAAAGATGTTAGTTTTGACGACAACACTAATATTATCAGATGTATTGACGATGGTACAGGCGAAACGGCTAAATATAACGCACGTCGCTATTTCATGAATCCATGGAATCTCGCATCAACAATGGATCCTTCTCTCTTTGTTCATACAACGAGTGTAAGTATAACCGTTCAGGTTGTTTATGATTCAGGAGAGGTTAAGATAAAGTAATGTAAACCGTAAAATAATCGCAATTATGAAAATTAAATATTTTGCAAGTGCAAGTGTAATGATTATGGCTATTAGCTTTGCGACTCTAGTTTCGTGTAGTGACGAGGATGATTATAGCATTGCTACCGGTGATGTCGTTACTACAGTTGAAACTGGTGACGCAGCTGTGACAGCAAAATCAGCAATTACAACAGGTCGTGTTCTGGATTTAACAAAACAGAATTCTGCTTCATATAGTATAGGTGTGGTATATAGTACTAATCCTGATCCTACTACAGCAGGTACAAAGGCTACGGGCTCAATAGACTCAGTGGGTGTAGTGACGACTAATCTGAGTGCTCTAACAAAGGGTATAACATATTATTATGCAACATATGTTACTCTTGAAGGTAAAGTTACCAAATATGGTGATGTTAAGAGTTTTGTTGCTACCGACGCAAAGATTGCTACTGGTGGAGCAACTGGAATAACCGCAACAAAAGCTACTATAACAGCTCAGACTACTGGTCTTGACGGAATTATGGTAGAGGGAACAACAGAGATGCATTACGGATTCAAAATATCGTCCTCTGAGCTTAATGTACAGAAGGGTGTTGATTATCCAATAACAGCAACAAGTAATAATATATCTCAAGTTCTCACCGGACTTATTCCAGGTATGACATACTATTATACTTCTTATTTCCAGCTTGGAGATGGCTTAGTGTATGGTGATACTAAGAGTTTTAAAGCAGAAAAACAAAATATGGAGTATGTTGATTTAGGCTTGTCTGTGCTTTGGGCAAAATGCAATATAGGTGCAGAGGAAGAGCAGGAAACGGGTGCTCTTGTAGGATACGGTGACAAGACTGGACTGAACCGAAGCGAATATATTATCGATTATTCACCTACAGGTGATATCTTTGGTACAGAAAATGATATTGTTAACGCTGCTGATATTGATGGTAATGCAATAATGAACAGTACAATGCCTACAAAGGCACAAATGGATGAATTGATTGCTGGTACTACACAGGAAGCAAAGACCGTAAATGGTGTTGCTGGTATTGTATTTAAAGCAAAAAATGGTAATAGCATCTTCATGCCATATACTGGTTATCGTAATGCTTCTATAGTTAATGGTGCAGGAACAGAAGGCCTTTATTGGACAGGTTCTAACTATTCTATAGCTACTGATTATAGTAATACTCTTAAGCTTTCTGCAGGAAACGCAACTTCAGGTTTGTCTAAGCGTAGCCTTGGCTTGGCTATACGCCCTGTTAGGTTGTCACCAGTAATAAAACCTAATTCTGATAAATTGATTGTTGGTGATATTGAAAGTAATGGCAATCTTCGTATAGAACTTTATAATCAATATGGTAGTTCCGCAAAAGATCCTAGCATAAATCCTTCTCAGGTGAAGTTCTCTAAAAATATGGTAGTTACATTCAAGATTACAGGTATTAAAGATAACCTCAAGCCTAGTGCTGCAGCAAGTCATATTGCAGGTTTGGAATATGGTGATGCGGATTGGAGTCCTTCACATTTTAGTAAGTTCCCAGGTGATAAATACGATGCAAACGTAACTGGTGATGGTACATATACTGTATGGATGGAAACATCATCTGCTGCTGAGGGGGCAACGGTATTCTGTGTTGATATAGCAAATTTGAGTAATGATCTTCTTGATCCTTCACAGGTAAAAGTAGAAGTTGAAAATATCAAATTTGATGTAGACCCAAGCTTCGAAATGAATTATTCAAATACAGTTTTTATAAATAAAGACGGTAAGGGAACTGATGGACGTATTGAGATATACAATGAGTATGGAAGTACCAAAACTGCAGGAACTAATGCTTCAGCCTTGTCTTTCGTTGGTAACATGATTGTAAACTTTACTATCAGTGGTATTGATGGAAATCTAATTGGCGGAGCCTCTAATAGTTATCTTACAGAACTTAGTTATGCTGATGCTGATTGGAGTCCGTCATATTGGGGTGGTAGTACTTTTGGACGTACTACAGTAACTGGTGATGGTACATATACAGTATTTGCCTCTATCAATGGTGACGCTAAAGGTGCTATTGTATGGACTATAGAGTTGTATAACCTTTGGAAAGAACTTTCAGATCCTTCAAAAGTTAAAGTGCATATTAATTCTGTTATAGTCCCAGGTAAAAACTAATTATGTGTATGAAGAATATTAAAAATATTTATGTACTAGTCATGGCTTTGGTCATGATTAGTATTATATCTTGTTCTGATGATGTTAGTGATAGTAAGCTTAACACAAATTTCACTGTTTCTAGCACAGAACTTCAATTCTCGAAAACTGGTGGAGAGACTTATCTGTATGTTCGTGCCGCAGATGAACCTACACTTACAGCTAGTGACAGTTGGATAAGTATAGTTCCACAGACATCTGAATCAAAAACAGTTCACAAGTATTTGGTTTCTACAACTGCGAATACTGATTATAATGATAGAAGTGCAACAATATCTGTAGTTGCAGGATCGGAAAAAAGTAGCGTTACTATAAACGAAACATCAACAGAAGGGTTGATAATAACATCACCAAAGACTGTTTCTGTAGGCGCTGATGGTGGCACTTTTAATATAAAATTACAATCTAATAATGAGTATACTGTTAATGTTGGCGCTGATTGGTTAACAGAAGTAACAACGCGTGCTAACATGAAAGATTATACTCATCAGTTCACCGCTAGTAAAAATATCGGTAGTGCTCGTTCTAGTCAGATAAGTTTTTCCTTGTCTAAAGGAACTGTTAGCATTATAGAATCTGTAACTATAAATCAGAATGCAGGTACACAGAATAATGATATGAGTCTTTCTGCTATGGAAGTTGCTAAATTGATGTATCCTGGTTGGAACCTAGGAAATACAATGGAAGCCGGTGACCAGAAAAACAATTTTACCAATAATGCAGGTGTTAGTTCAGAAACGGGATGGCAGTCAACAAAGACAACTCAGCAAATCATTGATTTGGTTAAGGCGCAAGGATTTAATAGTATTCGTATTCCTGCAGCTTGGGTTATGGGACATTTAACCGATGCTGATAATATGACTATTGATGACGCCTGGATAAACAGATTGAAAGAAATAGTAAACTATTGTGTCTCTGATGGATTATATGTTATTATGAATGACCATTGGGATGGTGGTTGGATAGAAGTTGATGGCTTTAGTACTTCTCATGATAGTTATCAGGCCGTTGATGAAGCTACAATAGTAAGTAAGACTGATAAATTGAAGAAATTATGGACGAACATTGCAAATGCCTTTAAGGATTATGATGAGCATCTAGTCTTTGCTGGGCTTAATGAACCTTTTCAGGAATATAGTCTGTTTAATTCCCATCATAAGGAATTGACTCCAATTCTTGAACGTTACAATCAAGCTTTTGTAGATGCAGTGCGTAGTACTGGAGGAAATAATTCGTCACGTGTATTGGTTGTTCAGGGACCAGGAACCAATATCAGCTCCACTTGCAGTAATCTCACCATGCCTACAGATAGCAAAGCCGACCGCTTGATGGTTGAAGTACATTTCTATGATCCTTGGAACTTTACTAGTGGGCAGGTTGACAGCTGGAATGATGCGGCATCAATAAAGACACAGTTTGAGAGTATGAAGACTAACTTTGTTGATAAGAAAATTCCTGTTGTCGTTGGTGAATGTGGTGCTAATTGGCAGAAAGATAATACAACATTCAATGCCACTCTTAAATCTTGGTATAAGGCAGTGTTCCAATATGCAGGCGATTGTGGGCTTGTGCCTTTCGCTTGGGATATTAATAGTTGTAGTATTCCTAATATGAGTATTATAAATCGTAATACTCTGTCTGTTTGGAATACACCTGCTATGGAAGGAATAAAAGAAGGAACATCTGCTGCTAAATGGCCTGTTCAATAATCTAAAATAACTATGCGAAGGAAGATTTTTATATTTACAATTTCTATACTAGTTCTTGTTTCCTGTAGTAATAAGAATACCAAACTTGTTACGTATGGTAAAGAAAAGGAAGAAATAATTTCTGGCGATACTTCTGAAGTTAAAGAAAATAAGGAAGTTGCCGATTTCAAATCTGTAAATATAACAAGTGTATCTACTGTAGATATAAAAATCGGTCCTGCGTGTAGTGTTTCTGTTGACGGTCAGAAGGCCTATGTAGATGCTCAACATATTTTTACTGATAATGGAGTTTTGACAGTCTTATTTAATTCTGACAATCCTGTTAAACGTAATACGCATCTTAATATTACCGCTCCAAGCCTTGATGCTATTAATTTGTCAAGATGTGGAATTTTGACTGTACATGGAAATGATATAAATGTAAAGACATTCTCGTTATATCTTGATAAGATAAATATTGCTAAAATCAATTCTAAGATTATTTCTGATAGAACGATTATTAAAACTCATAATACTATGTATTCAAGTATAATGACTGATTGTAATGATTTATTGTTGTCAACAAGTCATATTATTCATATACAAATTCTTGGAAAAGTAAAGCATTATAAATACTTCGGTGGAGGAAAAAGTAAAATTGATATGAAAAAAACTTAGTTTGATTTGGAACTAAGCAAAAAACTATCTATCTTTGTAGGATGATAGTATATACCATATACACATGAAACGTTTACTAATAGTTTTAGTAATACTTATATTTAGCATCTCCTGTTTTAACCTTAAAGCACAAAACCATGTTAGTTTTCATCGTTTGGGAACTCATGAAGGCTTATCTAACAGTCAAGTTAATTGTGTTTTTAAGGATTCAAAAGGTTATATCTGGTTTGGCACACAATCCGGATTAGATCGCTTTGACGGTTTCAGGTTCAAAAATTTCTTTTATAAATATGGTAATGACCTTTCATTGCCTAACGATGCTGTTGACCGTATTCAGGAAGATATAAATGGAAATCTTTGGATTCACACTGCTGTCGGATATTGTGTGTATATGAGCGATACCGAGAATTTTAATCCTAGTTCTAATAAACTTATGCTGTCAATGGGGATTGATGGTACTCCTGACTGGGTAGAAATAGATTCACATAAAAATATGTGGATAGCTGTTAATGGACGTGGTGTTTATTATAATGAGGCTGGCAAAAATAAATCTTTTCTATTTAAGCAAAATGGTACTGGACCATCGGTGTTACCAGATGGCATTGTGTCGTGCATAACAGAATGTAAAGGTGGTGCTATAATCACTTTTAATAATGGTATGTTGGCTAAATTGTCAAGTAAGAGCCATAAGGTAGTATGGGTGAATAGATTTCTTTTTGATTTGCATAAGGGTGCTTTGATGAATCATAGTACGTATGTTGATTTATATGGTAATATTTGGGTTTCATATATCGGACATACTGTTGTATGGAGCTATAAATCCAAAAAATGGTATAATTCAGTTTCACAGATTATCAATGAATTTGGTATTAAAGGTGTGAGCAATGATCATGTTTTAGTCAAGGATCTTGTAACAGATAATAAAGGTAGAATATGGATAGCCACAGACCATGACGGAATGCTGATGCTTGATGTCCGCAACCATACTGGTGAGACTTATAAATCTGACAATACTAATCCTGAGAGCATTCCTGATAATACAATACAAAATCTGTTTCTTGATAATAATGGTGCCTTATGGATAGGCACATACAAGAATGGCGTGGCGTATTATTCAGCTGAAGATTCTAAATTCTCAACTATATTTCTAGGTGATGTCTGCACGATTGTGGAAGACAATCTCGGTAATCTTTGGTGTGGAACAAATAATGCAGGTATCATAGTCTATAATCCTCTTACAGGTGCGAAGCATAGTTATAGAAGTGGAGAAACAGGACTTGGTTCTGATGCTGTGATAAGCAGTACTATTGCCAAAGACGGTTCTTTGTGGTTTGGTACATTTAATGGAGGTATGACTCATTACAAAGATGGGCATTTCACTTCTTATCGTGCTACTGGAAAACCAAATTCGCTTTCTTGTGATAATGTTTGGGCTTTGGAAACAGATGATGATGGCAATATCATTATAGCAACCCTTGGTGGTGGATTGCAGATTTTGAATCCTCTTTCAGGTAAGTTCACTACTTTTAAGAATAATAATTCAGGCTTACCTTCTGATTTTGTATCATCTATTTCTTTTGACGGAGTCGGTAATATCGTAATAGGATATGAACAGAGTTTTTCTGTTTTGGATGTAAAAACTCGAAAGATTACTAAATATAACACGACACATTCTGGACATGTATTTTCAACTTCATCCATCAATCAGATATTTGTTGATTCTCGTGGTATTGTATGGAATGCTTCGGCTTCAGGTCTTTCTTCTTATCAACCAAAGGGTGATATATTGAATGAAATATCGCTTTTCGCAGGTTCGCAAAGTTTTGTGGCTTGTTCTGTAATAGAGGATTTAGCAAATACAATATGGGTGGCTACTGATAAGGGAGTTTCTCATATTGTAGTGACAAACGAAAATGGTGAATGGAATTATTTTGTTACAAATTATAATGAAATAGACGGTTTACAAAGCAGACAGTTTAATAGTCGTGCTATCTTTTTGTGTAATAATGGTAATATTGTTGTTGGCGGACAGGATGGTATAAACATAATTCCACAGCAAAAGGCCAAAAGGCATTCTATGCAGTCACACGCTTTGTTTGCAGGTTTTGTTCTTTATGACAAACCGATTGATGTAGGAGAGAAAAGCGAAGGAAGAGTAATTCTTAAAAAGGCATTGCGCGACGGAGGTTCTTTGACGCTTAATCATTCTGATGATGCCTTTACAATTTTACTGGCATCAAACAATGTTTCAATACCCGAAAAAAGCAGATTCCTTTATAGATTAAAAGGGTTTAATGACAAATGGATGCTTACTGCTGATGGTCAGCCAGCTGTATCTTTTACCAATCTTTGTTCAGGTGATTATAAGCTTGAAGTAAAAGTCGTAAACCGTGACGGAACACAAAGTGATATGGTTAGTACACTTGACATTCATATAAATCCTCCTTTTTATCTTTCTGTTTGGGCTATAATGTTGTATGTAGTCTTAATTGCTGCTATATTGTATTATATGAAGATTGTATTGCTTAGAAAACAAAAAGGGAAATTCATTATAGAACAATTAAAGAGAGAGGCTGAACAAAATAAGCATCTTGATAAGATGAAACTTAATCTCTTTACTAATATAAGCCATGAGTTGCGCACTCCAATAGCTCTTATCATTTCACCATTGAATAATATGATAAAAAATGAGACTGACGGAGACAAGAAGAATATGCTTGAACTGATTCAGCGAAATGCCACAAGACTGCTTAATATGGTAAACCAAATATTGGATTTCCGCAAGATGGATGAAAATAAACAGCAACTCAACTTGCTTACAGGTGACATCGTGGAATTTGTTAGAACCATTTGCAATACTTTTAATAAACTATCAGGAAAGGATATTACGCTCACATTCTATTCTTCTGTTGGTTACCTTTTTATGTCTTTTGATGATGATAAGATAACAAAAGTAATGAATAATCTTTTGTCTAATGCATATAAGTTTACTCCGATAGGAGGACGAATAGATGTCTCAATGCGCGTTATCTCTAAAAATGATGTTGAGGGCAGAAAAGAGGATATACTTGAAATGAAGGTCAGTGATACTGGTGAAGGTATTGCCGATTATGAAAAGAAGCATGTCTTTGATCGTTTCTATCAGGTACATTCTGAGAAAAGGCAAACTTATGGTGGTAGTGGCATTGGTTTGAGCCTTGTTAAGAAGTTTGTTGATATGCACGATGGCACTGTTTGTGTTTCTGACAATCCAGGTGGAGGTACTGTCTTTGTTATTTATATGCCTATACGCCATGATATAACACAGGCTGCGGTTAAACCGAATGAACTTTCAGAAAAAAGTAGAGAAGAAGTGCGGTTGATATTGAATAACGATGAAAAGAATGTCAATGATAAGGATGTTCCTGCAATACCAGTATGTGCAAGTCTTGCAAAATCAGATGTTCTTGTTGTCGATGATTCTGATGATTTCCTGTCATTTATGACAGAGGTTCTATCTGCCGATTATAATGTTAAAGTCGCTCATAATGGTATAGAGGCACTTAAATTAGTGGCTGAAAAGAAACCTGATATAATTTTATCGGATGTGATGATGCCTGAGATGGATGGTAATCAACTTTGCCGAGAATTGAAGTCTGATAGAAATACTCGTGGTATTCCGTTTATTATCCTTACTGCTCGAATGGCACAGGAGCATAAAATTGAAGGATTGGAGAATGGTGCTGATGATTATATCACCAAACCGTTTAATATGGATTTGTTGAATCTTAAGATACAAAATCTTATTAAATGGCATAAGGGACCCAAACAGGAACTTATCGAACCTAAGATAAAGCAAGTAGAAATTACTTCTGTTGATCAGCAGATGGTTAACGTTGCTACTAAGTATGTTGAGGATAACCTCGATAATACTGATATAAGTGTAGAGACTTTAAGTGCAGAACTAAACATGTCACGTGTACAGTTATATAAACGATTATTGTCTGTAACTGGTACAACGCCTTCTGAGTTTATTCGTAATATCAGGTTGCAGCATGCAGAACAGCTATTAAGACAAAGTCAACAGGGTGTGAGTGAAATAGCCTATCAGGTAGGATTTAATAATCCGCGCTATTTTTCAAAGTACTTCACAGAGATGTATGGAGTCACTCCTTCGCAGTATAAACATAAGTTTGATAAGAATAGATAACATTATATATACGTCTTTGAAACATTTTGACGTGTTTATGATAAGATAGTATCGGCTTTTATTAACATTCTATTATATATTTGTATGATTTTTACTGTATCTTTGCAGTAGAATAAATAAACCTGAAATGAAAAGCAAAATTGCAAAAACACTATTATCTGTAGCCTTACTTCTGTGTGCCACTTCTGGATATGCAGTAGGATATACGCAACATGATAACTTCATTACTATTAATGTAAAGAATCAAATTTCACATGGTCCAAAAATTGTTCGTCTTCAAGTGATTGGCGACAAAATTATACGTGTGCAGTCTACAAGCGAATCTGTTTTTAAGCCCAAACAGAGTTTGATTATTGTGTCTCAGAATGCAAAATCAAATTTTAAGGTGATTGAAAACGACGGTAATGTCATCGTTACCACTTCTTGTGTTAAGGCATTTGTTGATGAGAATACGGGTCGTATTACTTTCAAAGATGCAAAGAGTAAAACTATTCTTGCAGAAAGCAGTATTGGTGGAAAAACATTTTCGCCGTTTGTTGTTCCTGAGCGTGAAATCGGTGTTGATAGTCATCTCACAGAATCTCAGAAGCATGGTGTTTCATGGCATGCTCTTTTTGACAGTCCTGCCGATGAGGCTTTTTATGGATTGGGACAACATCAGTCTGAGGAACTGAATATGAAAGGTAAGAATGAAGATTTATATCAATATAATACTAAAGTTAGTGTGCCCTTTGTTGTAAGTAATCGCAATTACGGATTGCTTTGGGATAGTTACAGCTACTGCCGTTTTGGTAATCCTGATGGTTATAAACAGCTAAACAACCTCTTTGCTATTTATGATAAAGATGGAAACAAAGGCTCATTAACTGGTACCTATGTTCAGAAAGACGGTTATAAAATCGTTCGTGGCGAAGATAGCATATACTATGAGTTCGCACTTCCTGATTTGGCTAAAGCTAAAGCTGGGAAAAATTTAGGTGTAGGACTTTTGCCTAAAGGATTCAAACTTAATGGTTCGCATGTTACTTATGAGGGATACATTGAGTCTCCTGTAGATAATTTGTATCGTTTCATTTTGTATTATGCCGGATACATGAAAGTTTATATTGACGGAAAGGAAGTAGTACCTGAGCGTTGGCGTACAGCGTGGAATCCTAATTCATATAAATTTACAGTGCCTTTGCATAAAGGTGTAAAGGCTAAGTTACTTGTTGATTGGTATCCTGATGGAGACGTGAGTTATTGTGGTCTTCGTGCAGCGTCTCCACGTAGTGAGGCTGAACAGGGAAAACTAAGTATTTGGAGCGAGATGACTCCGGATATGGATTATTATTTCATTGCAGGCAACAATCTTGATGATGTTATTTCAGGATACCGTACTCTTACAGGTAAAGCACAGGTTTATCCTAAGTGGTCACTAGGTTTTTGGCAAAGTCGTGAGCGCTATAAGAGCAGCGAAGATATAGAATCTACCTTGAGTGAGTTCCGCAAGCGCCATATTCCTATCGACAATATCGTTCAGGACTGGAATTATTGGAAGACAGATTCATGGGGAGATCATACATTTGAGTCTTCTCGCTATCCTAATCCGCAAGCTATGCTTGACAGCGTGCATGCACTAAACGGTCGTTTCATGATATCTGTTTGGCCTAAATTCTATTGCAGTGTGAAGAACTACAAGGAGTTGGACGCCAAAGGCTGGATGTATCATCAGGCCGTTAAGGATTCTATTTATGACTGGCTAGGATATATGGGCTCATTCTACGATGCTTATGCAGAAGGTGCTCGTAAAATGTTCTGGCGCCAGATGGACGAGAATCTTTATAGTAAATATAAATTTGGTATAGATTCATGGTGGATGGATGCAAGTGAACCAAATATCCGTGACTGTACTCCTATGTGGTATCGTAAGGCTCTCAGCGGTTCTACTGCTTTGGGTTCTACCACAGAGTATTTTAATGCTTATTCTATTGTAAATGCCGATGCAATATATAATGGTCAGCGCAGTGTAAATCCAAATCAGCGTGTATTCCTTTTAACGCGTAGTGGATTTGCCGGTGAACAACGTTACAGTACAGCAACATGGAGTGGGGATATTGGTACTCGCTGGGAAGATATGCGTGCACAGATGACAGCCGGAATGAACTATAGTATCAGTGGTCTTCCTTTCTGGGGAATGGATCAAGGTGGTTTCTGTGTAGAAAATCGTTATGTTGCCGCTCAGCAGTTGTATGACAAAACCGGTGAGGAAAATGAGGATTTGAAGGAATGGAGAGAGTTACAGACAAGATGGAATGAGTTTGGATGTTTCATACCTTTATATCGCACTCATGGACAATGGCCTTTGCGTGAGGTATGGAATATTGCTCCAGAGAATCATCCTGCTTACAAAACTATTGTGGCTTATGACAAACTTCGTTATCGCATGATGCCTTATATGTATAGTATGACTGGTGCTGTCCATTTTAAAGACTATACAATGATGCGTCCGCTTGTCATGGACTTTAATGGTGATGCTAATGTTTATGATATAAAGAATCAGTGGATGTTTGGTCCTTCTTTTATGGCTTGCCCAGTTGGTGAGTATAAGGCTCGTAGCCGTAAGGTATATCTTCCAAAACAGAGAGGGTGGTATGACCTTTACACAAATAAGTACTATTTAGGTGGGCAGACGATTGATGCAGATGCTCCTTACGACAAGATACCAGTATTCGTACCAGAAGGTGCAATAATACCATTTGGTCCTGATATGGAATGGAGTAATGAAAAGCCTGCCGAACTTATTAATCTGTATGTATATCAAGGTCATGATGGGGAGTTTACTCTCTATGAAGATGAAGGTACAAACTATAACTATGAGAAAGGTAAATATGCTACTATCAAGTTTGCATATAATGACAAGGCCAATACTCTCGTTATTGGTGACCTTAATGGAAGTTATAACGGTATGTTAAAGAGTCGTCGTTTTAATATTATATATCATCGTAAGGGACAGATTGTAGCTAATGCAATAGACTTTGATAACATCTCTGGCACTATAGTGAAATATACTGGAAAATGTATGTCTGTAAAATTAAAATAAATGAAAAATAAATCAGCTTTATTATTACTGGCTTTATTGTTTACTGTCACGGCTTCTGCTGTTGACAGTAAATTGTTTGTTGACAATTGGCTCTTTACGTTGACTGATTCAACAAAAATGTCATTGCATGATTATAATGATTCTTCTTGGCGAAAACTTACTTTGCCCCATGATTGGTCCATTGAGGGTGATTTCATGGCTACAAATCCATCTGGAGCCAGTGGTGGATCATTACCTGGCGGTATAGGTTGGTACCGCAAGCATTTTGATATAAACGATTACGCAAAGAACAAAAGATATTATATTGATTTTGATGGTGTATATATGAATTCAACCGTATATGTGAATGGTGTTGAATTGGGTACACGTCCTTATGGATATAGTAGCTTTAGATATGATATAACGCAGTATGTAAAGAAGAATGGAAATGTTGTTGCTGTACGTGTGGACAATTCAGATCAGCCAAACAGTAGATGGTATAGCGGATGCGGCATCTACCGTAATGTGTATTTAGTTGAGACAGGTAATATCCATGTTGCCCATTGGGGAAGTTTCGTCACGGCTTCGCAGAGTGGCGATATGAATGTTAATATCAGTATTGATAACAAAACAAATTCAACAGACAAAATAACAGTGCGCAATAGCATTGTTGATTTTCATGGGCGAGTTGTAGCAGTGTCATCTTCTGTCTCATTAGCTAATGGCAATGCGATAACAGTTAATAAACAACATATTTCTGTTCAGAATCCTATCCTTTGGTCGGTAGATAATCCGAATATGTATCTCTTGCGGACAGAACTTCTCCAAGGAAAGAAAGTCGTTGATATTTATACCACCAAGTTTGGTTTCCGTTCTTTCAAGTTTGATGCCGTTACTGGCTTTTGGCTTAACGGAAAGAATATGAAAATAAATGGTGTATGCGATCATCATGATTTGGGATGTCTTGGAACTGCAATACATAAGGATGCAATAATTCGCAAATTGTCACTTTTAAAGGACATGGGTTGCAATGCTATACGTTGTTCGCATAATCCACCTGCCCCAGAGTTACTTGATGCATGTGACTCTCTTGGTTTCATTGTTATGGATGAGAGTTTTGATATGTGGCATCAAAAAAAGACAAAGAATGATTATGCACGTTTCTTTGATAAATGGTTTGAACGTGATTTAACAGATTTGGTTGTTCGTGATCGTAATCATCCTTCGGTAATCATGTGGAGCATTGGTAACGAAGTTCTTGAGCAATGGAATTCTGCTTCGGCAGATAAGCTTACTCCTGAGCAGGCAAACCTGATACTTAATGCAGGGCACGATGCTTCTTCTCTTGGAGGAAAGGAACTTAACGTCAATGCAAAACTTACACGTAGATTGGCTGAGATTGTGAAGAATTTGGATTCTACACGTCCTGTCACTGCTGGATGCAACGAACCTTCTCCAGAAAACAATCTGTTTAAGAGTGAAGCTTTAGATATAATAGGATATAATTATCACATTAATAATATAAAGGATGTACCACATAACTTCCCTGGTAAACCTTTTATAATGACAGAGTCGGTATCGGCATTGCAGACTCGTGGAAATTATATAATGCCAAGTGATACAATTTATAAGGCACCTAAAGAATGGTGGCTTCCATATACAGATCCGTCTTTCATGTGCAGTGCATACGATAATATGCATGCATCATGGAGCAGCACACATGAGCAGACATGGGATGTAGTGAAGAATAATCCTTTTGTGAGTGGTCAGTTTATTTGGACGGGATGGGATTACATCGGAGAGCCAACTCCTTATGGTTTCCCTGCACGAAGCAGCTATTTTGGAATCATAGATCTGGCAGGTTTCCCAAAGGACATATACTACATGTATCAGAGTGAATGGACATTCAAACCTGTATTGCATCTGTTTCCTCATTGGAATTGGCTACCGGGGCAGACGATAGATATGTGGTGCTATTATAATAATGCTGACGAAGTAGAATTGTTTGTCAACAATGCCAGTCAGGGTGTGCGACATAAGCTGCCACATGAATATCATGTTATGTGGAGAGTGAAGTTTGAACCTGGTGAAGTGAGAGTTGTTGCAAAAAAGGATGGAAACATAGTGCGTGAACAGACAATACATACTGCTGGTACGCCAGACCATATACGACTTACTGCAGATCGTAGTTCAAATAGACATGGCGGATTGGTTTTTGTTACAGCAGAGATTGTAGATAAAGATGGTAATCTTTGTCCGTGGGCGGATAATCAGATATTTTTTAATGTAGATGGCGAAGCCTCTATCGCCGGTGTTGATAATGGATGTCAAACGTCAATGGAACGTTTTAAGGCAAACAACCGTAAAGCTTATTTCGGACGTTGCATGATAGTTTTAAGAACTTCTGATACTTCTGGCACAATAGAGCTTACCAGTAGAGCTATAGATTTGAAAAATGGATCTATAAAGATTAGCAATATTAGTTATTAATAGATTTAGTTTTTAGTATAGTCGTGCATACATGTGAATGTATGCACGATTTTAATAAGTAATGGCATTATTATAAAATGCCCTTGTAAAGTAGCGTATTTAATATTAAAGTTCTGACTTTGTATCACTATTCCTTAGATAATTATATAAATCAATTTCTATTTTATTGGCAGTAACGTCCCCTTTACGATTCTTACATCTTTTACGATATTCTTTTGGTGATATTCCCACATACTGTTTAAAGTACTTACCGAAAAATGTTTGCGTTGGAAAATTCAGTTTGTCAGCAATTTCTTTGATGCTGATATTGGTAAATTCCAACATTTGTTTTGAATCAATTATTACTCTACTTATAATCCATTTAAGAGCGGTAACACCCGTCTTTGATTTTATAATCTCAGAGAAATAACTATAAGATAGACATTGTTCTGCTGCATAAAAAGCAACATTCCTTTCTTGTCTATAATGCAAATCTAGTGAGACCATAAACTTTTGCATGATTTCATCATTCCTGTCTGGTGCTGACAATTCTATCGGTTGGTTTATAAGATACATGTTTAATATCTCATAAAACAAAGTACTAGCTTGTGATTTTATCAGTTCAGTGAGTACCATGCGCCTACGTTCTTCCATATCAGAAGACATCTCATGATTAATCCGTTCTTCAATAGAGGACATTAAACCTATAATATATTCATATTGTTGATCAGTCATTGTAAGTTTTGGATTATTTCTGATATACATCTGACTTCTTACATTCAGAAGATTAGAAATCAAGGGTAGTATAAAATCCAATTTTGGTTTAATGATCAGCCCTTCAAAGTCTTCGCTGACATTGTGAACTGTTAAGAACCCTGCAGGAGAATAAAAAAACATTTCTTTCTCTTTAATACAGTAATAGTTTAGCCCGGACTCAATATCTATACTACCTTTCGTGCATAGACAAATTACTAATCCAATGGATGCATCTGCTGAGACAATTTCACCAGACTTTATAAGATCTTCTGCGAAATCTGGCAGATGGTGATATTCAAATGGGAGCTGAAGAGCATTTTGGTTATTACTATCAAACATAATTATTTCTTATTTAGTGAAACATTTACTCGACAAATATACTAATTTATTGGCATTGTTTTAGAGTTTTTGTGCTACTTTTATTGCTGAGTTGGCAAATAGAACAATCTACTAATATTATCAACCTTGCTACTGAATACTAATAATACTAATTTTGTGCCGTCTTATAAACAAATTTATATTTATAGAAATGAGAGTAAAAGGATTGATTGTATTTTTGATGGTAACGATTGTATTGTCAAGTTGTTCCAACGTGAAAAAAACAAATAGCTTGAAAGCTATTGATGTAAGTGTTTTAATTGTAAGCGGTACAAATGAATCTACAACCAAGACTTATGTTGGTACAGTAGAGGAATCTTATGGCTCACAATTGAGTTTTGCTACAATGGGCACTGTTTCTCAAGTCTTTGCAGACGAAGGCAAGTTTGTTAAGAAAGGTGATGTGCTGGCAGTCCTTGATAGGCAGACATTACTTAATACATATGATATTACTAAGTCAACATTAGTACAGACACAAGATGCCTATCGTCGTATGAATTTACTATATAAAAAAGGTAGCCTACCGGAAATCAAGTTTATCGAGATACAGACCCAACTTGCTCAGGCTCAAGCATCAGAGCGTATAGCAAGAAAAAATCTTGGAGATTGTGTCTTGCGCGCACCGTTTGGTGGCTATGTTTCTCAGCGTAGTGTAGATATGGGTAATAATGTTATTCCGGGACAAAGTTGTTTTAAGCTTGTAAAGTTAGACAAGGTTAAAGTGAAAGTTTCTATTCCTGAGAAGGAAATAGCAGACATACATATTGGACAGTCTGTACATTTTAATGTTGCTGCTTTGAATAACCGTATGTTTACTGCAAATGTAAAGGAAAAGGGAGTACAGGCAAATCCATTGAGTCATACGTATGATGTAAAATTAGAAATGGCCAATAGCGATAGAGCTTTATTACCTGGTATGGTATGTAATGTTTCTATAAATAATTCGGGTAAAGATAATAGTATAGTTGTACCACAGAATGCTGTACTTGTTGATGGTGAGGGTACATATATGTGGATTGCTGATGGAAATAAGAGCATGCGCCGCAATGTAACAGCTGGTGATGTTAGTAGTCAGGGCACCATAATCACTATGGGATTGAATGTCGGTGACAAAATAATTGTGAACGGACAGAACAAGGTAAGTGAAGGTTCTAAAATAAAGATTCAATGATGAAGCAATCTAAATTTGATCCCGTAGAGGGAGTTATGCGCAAGAGTAGCATAATGTTACTGATTGTGTCTGCATTCATTGTCTTTGGCATATATTCACTTATTAATATGCCTAAAAATGAATTCCCTACATTCACAGTGCGTCAAGGTGTGGTAGCTGCAGTTTATCCTGGTGCCACTTCTGCTGAAGTAGAAGAACAAGTTACTAAACCTCTAGAGAAGTTTCTTTGGGGATTTAAGGAAATAAAGAAGGCAAAGACATATTCTGAAAGTAAGGACGGAATGTGTTATGTTTTTGTTGAATTGAATGATAATGTAAATAATAAGGATGAATTTTGGAGTAAATTTAAAATCAGACTTCAACAGTTTAAGGGTGAGTTGCCTTCAGGAGTATTAGCTTTAATTGCAAATGATGACTTCGGCGATACATCTGCAAAGTTGATTACATTGGAGAGTAAAGATAAAACGTATAGGCAATTGCATGATTATATGAATGATCTACAGGATAGTCTGCGTACGATTCCTGAGGTTGCTAATATGAGAATATATGGTGAACAACAAGAACAGATAGGTATTTACATAGATCGTGACCGTCTTTCTACATACGGTTTGAACACCGCGACTTTGCTTGCCAGTCTTAAATCGCAAGGGCTTACTATTATTAGTGGAGATGTTGACGATAAGAATACTGTGAGACCAATACATGTGGTATCCAATCTCGCCACAGAAAATGATGTAGCGCAGCAGATTGTATTTTCTGATCCTGCTGGCAACGTGATACGTTTGCGTGATATTGCGACAATAAAACGTGAATATCCTGATGCTGATTCTTATGTCAAGAATAATGGGAAGAAGTGTATTGTCTTATCTTTAGAGATGAACGAAGGCAAAAATATTGTTCAGTTTGGTGATAAGGTAACGGAAATTATGAACAAATATCAGGCTAGTTTGCCTTCTGATGTTCACATTTATACGATAACGGATCAGAGTCAAGTTGTAAATTCATCTGTCGTAGATTTCCTTAAAGAATTGTGTATAGCGATTGTTTCAGTAATCATAGTCATCATGCTTCTGTTGCCTATACGTGTGGCTAGTGTGGCAGCTGGCACGATCCCGATTACTATATTTATTGCTTTGGGAATCTTCTATGCTTTTGGTATAGAGTTGAATACGGTAACACTGGCGGCACTGATAGTGACTCTTGGTATGATAGTGGATAATAGCATCGTTATAATAGATTGCTATATAGAGAAGATTGATCAAGGGATGAGTCGATGGCATGCTGCAACTTTGTCGGCTAAAGAGTTCTTCTCATCAATATTCAGTGCTACATTGGCAATTTCCATAACTTTCTTTCCGTTGCTAATAACGATGAGAGGTATGATGTTGGATTTTGTAAAATGGTTCCCACTTGGTGTATCTATTGTTCTTGGTGTATCATTGTTAATAGCGGTATTCATGGTGCCATGGATGCAATATACATTTATAAAGAAAGGACTAAAACAAGATAATAGCAAACAAAAACATAAAACTTTCTTGGAAATTATACAGCATTATTATAATATATTAATTAATGCTTGTTTCAGACATCCGTTTATTACATTGGGCTTTGGAGTGGTTACTATTGTAATAGGAGGAGCTCTCTTTGCAAATGCTCCACAGAAATTGATGCCAAGGGCAGAACGCAACCAATTTGCAGTAGAAATATATATGCCTTCTGGTACAGCGATAGAACGGACTGCGCAAGTTGCTGATAGTTTGCAGCATCTAATGAAAAGAGACAGTCGTGTACTTAATGTCACTACATTCTATGGTAGCGGTTCTCCTCGCTTTCAGACTAGTTATGCTCCACAGATTGGTGGTACTAATTTTGCTCAGTTTATTGTCAATACTAAGGATGACGAGGATACACAGGCTTTGCTTGATAAGTTCACTCCTATGTATTCCAGCTATTTTAGTGATGCTCAGGTACGTATTAAGCAACTAGACTATTCAGATGCTATATCACCTATTGAGATTAGATTCAGTGGTAGTGATCTCTCGCAGTTGCATAAGACTGTAGATCATGCCATGGCAATTATGCGCCGTGACAGTGATTTGTTGCTGGTAAGAAGTAATTTTGAAGGAACTACCAGTGGACTGAATGTAATCATGAATAGTGATGAGTCTAATAGGTTAGGCATAAACAAGGCTATGTTGTCCATGAATCTTGCTACAAAATTTGGCAATGGAATCCCACTTACTAAAGTCTGGGAGGGCGACTATCCCGTGAATGTAATGCTTAAAGATGTAAAAACAGGAAAGCAGAATCCTGATGATTTGAGTAATGCCATGGTTAGCGGTTTGGTTCCAGGAGTGAATGTGCATCTTAGCCAGATTGCTAATGTTAAGCCAGATTGGCACGAAAGCATGATTGTGAGGCGCAATGGAGTGAGGACCATATCAGTCTTGGCCGATGTGCGTAGGGGAGTAAATCTGAATAAGATTACGGATAGAACGTTAACATCATTAAAATCTGTATCAGATAAGGGTGTTACACTGAAAGTTGGTGGGCAACGTGCCAGCGATGATGAAAATGGGCCACAGATATATGGTGGTTTGTCTATATCCATTGTCATCATATTCTTGATATTGATTTTCCATTTCAAAGACATACGAATGTCTGTGCTTATAATGTTCTCACTTCTATTTTCTTTGTTGGGAGCTGCTATTGGTATCTATGTCATGCGTCAGGATGTGAGTTTGACAGGTATACTTGGTATGATATCGCTTATGGGAATAATTGTGAGGAATGGTATTATAATGATAGACTATGCTGAAGAACTGCGCAAGAAAAATAGAATCAGTGCTAAGCATGCAGCTATTCAGGCGGCAGAAAGACGTATGCGCCCTATCTTCCTTACTAGTGCAGCTGCATCAATGGGAGTTGTTCCGATGGTGATACAAAATTCACCTATGTGGGGACCAATGGGAGTTGTTGTTTGTTTTGGTACTATCGTGGCTATGTTCTTTATTCTCACAATGATACCTATTGGATATTGGATGATATTCCGTATAGAAGACAAAAAACGTCATTTGAAGAATGAGAAAGAGCGTGCAAAGATGATGCTGAAAATCGTAAGTGAAGAAACTGAATAGACAATAATATTTATAATAATTATGATGAAAAGACTATCAATAATAATACTATCAGTTGGTATGTTTTTGCCAATAAATGCACAAAAGATATATACATTGAAAGAGTGTAGGGATTTGGCAATGCAAAACAATATAAAGATAAGGGATGCTAGACTTGGAGTAAGTCAAGCACTGGAGACGGAAAAAAATGCATTTTCTAAATATTTACCTAATGTAACGGCTGGTGCTGTTTATTTTCACTCTAATGATTATATGGTGAAAAAAGACTTTAGTCTATCGGCAGAGGAACAAGGAAAGTTGGGGACTGTAGTTTCACAGTTGGGATTGAATTCTGCTGCATTGGCTGCATTGCCATCTTCTTACTCATTCAATATGTTGAAACATGGAACTATGGCGCAGGTTATGGCTATGGAACCGATATATGCCGGTGGACAGATTACTGCTGGAAATAAATTGGCGAAGTTGCAGACACAAGTCAAAAAACTGCAGATCAGACAATCGGAAGATGAGATAATATCATCAACAGAGACATATTATAATCAACTTCTGACTCTTTTTGGGAAGCTAAGAACTATAGAAATGGCTGATAATCAGTTAAAACGTATTCATGACGATGCTGAAAATTCTTTCAAAGCTGGCTTATCAACAAAAAAAGATATGTTGACAGTTGAATTGAAACAGAATGAATTGATTGGAAACAGATTGAAAGTTGAAAACGGAATTAAACTGTGCAAAATGGTTCTGGCGCAATACATTGGCAAGAATGGTACCGAAATAATGATAGATACAACTTTGACAGATGACATTTTGGAGCCATCTACATATCTTGTAGACCATGTTTCTGCACTTAACAATAAAGTCGAGGCACAACTTCTTGATAAAAATGTTGAGGCTAACAAACTTCAGACCAAACTTAAAAAAGGTGCGCTGATGCCAACTTTGTCTGTTGGGGCTGTTGGATTGTATCAAAATCTGATGGGCAGTGGTCAAGCTAATGTTGTTGGACTGGCAACTCTTAGTGTCCCTATAAGTGGCTTGTGGAGTGATAACCATTTGGTGAAGCACCAGAAAATAGCAGAACAGATTGCCTGTCAGGATAGAGATGACAATCGTCAACAACTCATCATACAGATGCAAAGTTCATACAACGATTTTGATAATTCATACAAACAAATTTTAGTGGCACGCAAAAGTATCGAACAATCAACTGAAAATCTTCGTTTAAATGAAGATTATTATAAGGCTGGTACAGCAACAATGAGTGATTTGCTGGATGCTCAAACAAGTAATCAACAGTCATTAGACAAGTATACGGAAACTGTATGTAACTATCTTGATTGCAAAACTGCTTATTTTATTGCTACTGGAAGAAATTCCCAATAAGAGCGATCATCTAAACTGTGCAATCGTTTGCTCAATAATTTGCGCAAATATTGGCAAGTATAGGAACCGTGGGGGAAAAATAGCTTTATCTTTGCATCGTAATTAGAGATTTAATTAATCATTTTATAATGATAATCTATTCTCTATTAAGATAATATAAAGGTGAAAATGTTGTTTTGGGGAACGCAGTTTTAGGCTTTAAATGTTTTTATGGTTTTGAGTATTGTGTTTTGATAGATTATATTTGATTTTCCCCATAACGTAGATGGGTTTAAATGATTTTTGTTGATTTAGTGAGAAGGGACCCGTTAGCAGATAGCTAGCGGGTCTTTTATGTTATTTTTCAAATCGTATTTTCACGTATTCAAATCCAATTGAATGCAATATATTGTCAAACTGTATAGTTGCGTTTTCCTTAGCTTTTCTGATGTTGTCAGTTGCCATGCAACGGGTTTTCATCGCGTTGTGTGCTTTATTGTATAATGCATTACGGTCTTTATCAGTCCATGTTCCTGTCTCAGAAAAAGGCTTTGTTCTTGCCTCGTCAATGAAATCATTATCAAGCAATTTTATCGGTGGTAATATAGCCTTTATTGTGTCGTGGTCTACTTTTATCCAGCCTTTGTTTGTTTCATGCAGATTTATTCCTAGTCGAAGTGTTCCGTAGTATATCCTCACTAGTTCGTCATCTCCAAAGAAGCCATGCCTAGTAGTATCTGTCAACTCTTCATCATTAACTTGTAGAAACTCCCATTCACCTATGTCTTCAATTGATTTTATCATTGTTGGCGTAAGGTCAATTTTTTTGTTCTCTTCTACACTTATGGTATTATCCTTGTTTAGCCAATATAGTCCGGCAATGACAATGATAGCAGCAATGGCTATTACTGCAAATTGCAGTAATGGATTCACCGCAACGTTGCTGATAATAGACTTTATGCTGAGTTTTGACTTATTTTTATTTCCCATGTTCTATTGTCGTTTTGTCAATGAGGTTGTTGATATTATGGTTCAAACCCTTTCTGAAACTTATTATAATATCTTTTTCGTCATATCCCATTAATTTTATTATCGGTATGATGTTATTGGCTGCGTTCATCTTAGCCCTTTCAAGAATATCAGTTTGAGGAATATCTTTTATTATTTGATCTCGTCCCTGTCTTTCATAACTTAAGAGTTCCTCATCACTAAAGTTTGAACGCGCCAAACTAACATATTTCTTAACACCCTCGTGGTCTATTCTGGAACTTGTCATTATTATTCGTGGGTCGGGTAGTGTTATTTCAATCTTGTTGCCATACTTTGTTATGTTCTTTTCAGAAAAGTTTGAGAAGTCGATATATGCTTTTACAGTTGCGTCCATAGGGATAGCAATCTTTCGCTGGCTCATAGGAATGTCAAAGCTCATGTCTGTTTTGAACAGAGAAGCCTTGATAGTTTTTTTATCCTGATGAGTTATAATCTTGTGGAATTTATATTCAGCGGTATATAGTCGTGAGCATTTTTGTATGTGCATCACCATTTCTGGTATCGTATCTATCTGTTTAGCTGTTTCATCAGTCTTGTTTCTGTTGCAAGAAGCAAGTAGTGTAATAGCCATAATAACGATTAATGTAGCTTTATGTTTCATGTTTTTTATTTTTCAATAATACAAATATAGATATTTTTTCTGATATTAGTTCTTTATTTGTCAAAATTAATAAGTTCGACATCTAAGTTTCATCTAGGTATAAAATTAATGATTATTGATTCTTATTCATTTGAATGTAACCAATCCGATAAAATGAGACAACTTATTTAACAACAAAAATAAACCAGCTCCAGCTAATGGCACACTGTTTAAGCCTGGATTTATTGGTGACGATTTGAATTTTGTATATTTAGGGTCCCTACCCAGCATTTTTTTGTGTTTTTAGCTACGAAGCTACGGCATCTTCCGCAAAGCCAATAAACATTGGGTATTAAGGAACCGTAGCTTACAGGATTTGGCTACGGTAAGCTATGGTCTAGCTACGGTAATTTGTGTTGTTAGAAGCATGAAATGTATTTCATACGTGAATTTGTCAAAGAAACGTTACTGCATCAGAGGAACTGAGGATGTGAAAGTAGATTCAGTAAACGAGAACAGAATTTTCAAGCTTGTTTAAATGTTCTGCCGAATTCCGCTGAATTCTCGGCAAAGATACGACAAGATTTATATTCATGCTATGAAATCAGGTTTGAGCTGTTAGCCAAAGTTTTAATTACTAGTGCTACACACTATAAATACGCGCACGCATGCACACTCTGGATTTTTCAAAAATACTAGTGTCGAAGTGTCTATCCATTGAACATCAACTTGTTAGATCTATTTTCAAGCCGAATTAAGTGTCGGTTATTCGTTGATGAAATCCAGACAAATATTTTTATCATATTGCATTACCCTTTACGATGTTCTGCATTGCGTTTTACGTTATATTGCATTGCGTTTTACGAAGCATTAGGAGGTAAAACAATGTAAAACGCAATGCGTTTCTATATAGAAATGCATGTAAAACTTGATATTTTACCGTCACATCACCG
>OBMA010000107.1_pt1 | contig 39195 bp, 32 predicted proteins | sample 1539141 | NCBI WGS metagenome assembly OBMA01 (sample SAMEA3991484, study PRJEB22521) | metagenome | biome: anthropogenic terrestrial biome; feature: sewage plant; material: raw primary sludge | place: Sweden | collected 2012-09-26
ACCTCCTCCTGCACATTTAATCAAACAAAATATCAACAGCAAAACCGCTACCGATATAATAAGCGTCATTTTTGATTTATTTGTCATATCTATAATTTTTGTAGTTTCTTGTAACCGATACAAAGCGCTACAAAAAATGCGGGACAATCTTGTCAGTTTTCAAGGTATCGCCAAACACCTAACACCCAAACAAGAAAGCCCGCACGCATGGCACAGGCATTCACGTTCTTGTGTAATAGGTGTTTTCTAAAATTGGCGATTTCTGAAAACTATCCACAAAAAGCAAACGCTTCGTATTTATCTCTATTTCTTTATTGTTTACTGCATACTATCTAATTTTATGTAAAAATACTAAAAATTGTAAATAATCAGCAAAATTAACACGGAAAATAGACAATAAACATAAGCACCACTGCGTGCGGGCACAAAAACATGTTCTAAATAGAACAGAACAAAGGTAGAAAAGAAAAATAGAAACATCGCAATAACCACAAGGCTTGCAAATCCTATTTTTCAGTTCTTTTCTTCCTCTACGCACAAAAAAAACTCCCGACCTTACGGCCGGGAGTTTTTTTATTATCTGTAAATGTTCTGATTAAGAGAACCAGCGTACATAGCAGAAGTCCATACGGTGAGGCAGATCCTTTGACAAAGGATACATACGGTATGAACCACGATAAGAGCCAGCCTTCTCCACACGGTCATCAACCTGGAAGTAAAGCTTGGTACCCTCCTTCTTGACCAACTTGGCAGGGACTGTACGATCAAGCACATCCTCGTTCTTGGCATTGCGGGTGATGAGCACCATATCCACACCAATACTGTCCACAAGGTCTGGATCCTTGACATCGATGACAGCATTCAGAGAGAATGGCTGACCGACAGCAGGAACATACATACCCTTCTCGAGCGTGTTGGTAGAAACAATCTCAATATTGTCCCAAGCGCGAGCCACCTTCAACTGCCATGCGGCAATCTCCTTAGCCTTGGCAAAGTTGTTGGCAGAAACAAGTTTGAACTGTTTCTCCAGCTTGGAATAGAACTTCTCCTCATAATCCTCAATCATACGGGTTGTGGTGTAGTGAGGGGCAATCTTTGCGATAGAGTTCTTGATAACCTGAATCCACTCAGGAGAGTAGCCCAGACTGTTGACTGCATAATACTTAGGAACAATCTCATTCTCCAGTATGCGGTAGATGGTAGCGGCATCAAGCTGATCCTGCTGACCTTGGTCAGTATAGGTACGCTTCTCGGTCAATGCCCATCCGGCACCCTCGCGATAGCCCTCAAGCCACCAGCCGTCAAGCACTGAGAAGTTGACAACACCGTTCATCAAAGCCTTCTCGCCTGATGTACCAGATGCCTCCAACGGACGTGTAGGAGTGTTCAACCAGATGTCGACACCCGAAATCAATATCTTGGCAAGCGCCATGTCATAGTTTTCCAGGAAGAGAATCCTGCCCTGGAACTGAGGCATACGCGAAATCTCAACGATACGCTTGATAAGACCCTGACCTGCTCCATCGGCAGGATGTGCCTTGCCGGTATAGATAAACTGGACTGGGCAATGCTCGTTGTTCACAATCTTGGCCAGACGGTCGAGGTCGGAGAACAACAGATGCGCACGCTTGTAGGTGGCAAAACGACGGCCGAAACCGATAGTCAGCGCCTTAGGGTCCACCTTGTCGAGGATAGACATGATTTGGGCAGGGTTGCCTTCATTCTGCATCCATCCCTTGCGATATTTTACCTCAACAAAGTTCATCAGACGAGCCTTCAGAGACTTCTTGATGTTCCAGATTTCCTCATCTGGCACCTTGTAGATGGCTTTCCAGATTTCCTCATCAGACTGATGGTCACGGAAACTGCCTGCAAACACCTCATCATAGAGGTCCTGCCATTTCTGGTCGGCCCATGTTGGCATGTGCACACCGTTGGTAACATAGCCCACGTGCAATTCCTCTGGGAAGTAGCCTTTCCAGATAGGGGCAAACATCCGCTGTGAAACCTCGCCATGCAGCTTGCTCACACCATTTACCTCTTGGCAGCACTTGCAAGCGAATACACTCATTGAGAACTTCTCGTCCTTGTTGCCGGCATTCTCGCGGCCAAGGTCCATCAGGTCGTCCCAAGAGATACCCAGCTTGCCTGGGAACTTATACATATATTTGCCGAAAAGACCTTCGTCAAACTTATCATGGCCGGCAGGAACCGGTGTATGAACCGTATAAATGGAAGACGCACGGACTGCAACCAGAGCCTCGTTGAATGAAAGACCCTTCTCCTCGATATAGTTGCACAAACGCTGCAAGTTGATAAGGGCGGCATGGCCCTCGTTGCAGTGGTAAATGTCCTGGTTGATGCCCAACTTCTTGAGCATATAGATACCGCCGATGCCGAGCATATACTCCTGCTTCAGACGGTTCTCCCAGTCACCACCATACAACTGATGCGTAATGGCACGGTCCCACTCACTGTTCTTGTCGAGGTCTGTATCCATCAGGTAGAGAGATACACGGCCGACAGCCACTTTCCAGATGTTGGCATAAATGATACGGTCATAGAAAGGTACCTCCAGAATCATTGGGTTGCCATTGGCATCGGTAACCTGCTCCAACGGCAGCTTGGTGAAGTCCTGTGGCTCATAAACGGCGATCTGGTCGCCATTCATTGACAATGACTGAGTGAAATAGCCGTAACGATAAAGGAAACCGACTGCTGTCAGATTGACATTGCGGTCGCTGGCTTCCTTCAGGTAGTCACCTGCCAACACACCCAAGCCACCAGAATAAATTTTGATGACATCCGTCAAACCATACTCCATACTGAAGTAGGCGATAGATGGCTGAGTCTTGCTAGGCTTTTTGGTGACATAATCCTTGAATGAGTCATACACATCATCGATACGACGCATCAGAGAAGCGTCCTTCTCGACACTCTCCAATTTGTCGAAATCGACCTGTTCCAAAAAGGTGACAGGATTCTTGCCGCACTGCTCCCATACCTCAGAATCGATACTGTTATAGAGGTCAGTAACCTGGCTGTTCCATACCCACCAAAGATTACGGGCCAGCTCCTCCAGCTTATGCAGCTTTGCAGGAACCTTACCCTTTGTGCTGATCGGTTTCCAGTCAGGACAATTTACACGGTTAGTTTGAATTTCCATTTTCTTTCTTATTTTTTAATCTAATAAAATTCTATGATAAATAGTTTATTGTTTTTTCGATTTGGTAGCCGTCTTTGCGACTGAACCCACAGTGGTTTTTTTTGCCGCTGGTTTCTTGGCTGCCGCTGGCTTGGCAGCTACAGTCTTCTTAGCTGCTGGCTTAGTGGCAACCTCATTGACAGAGGCCACAGCTGCAGAAATCTTGGTAATGTCACTACCCGTAGCAAAGGAGAAAGCCTCCAGATAATACTTGACAAAATTTTGCCATGAACCTTTCTGGGCGATAGCCGCTGCCTTGGCACGACATTTCTCGGCCTGAGCTGGAGTCAGCTGAGCAAAACGGAGCACCTCATTGCGAATATTGTCAATCACCTCATTGCGGTTGGCATCATCGCGGTGCAGCACGGCCACTCCATTCTCAATCGATTCTGTACCTTCCGATACCCACAGACCGAAGCCTGCCAAATCGGTGGTGATAGTAGGCACCCCAAAGGCGGCACTCTCCATTGGGGTATAACCCCATGGCTCGTAATAAGACGGGAACACCGTCATATCAAGTCCAATCAGCAAATCATAATATTCCTTGTTGAAAATGCCATCGTGACCATCAAGATAAGATGGGATGAACACTACTTTCACCTTGTCCTTATCATTGTTTTGCAACTGGAAATTATTGAGTGCCTGCAGTATGGCATCATATTGGGGCTGATGCAGCTCATGCGTGGTACGGATGTCGGCAAACTGGAACTTCTGCTTAGGATGTGCCAACTTATCCTGCAAATCCTTGCGTGGACCATTAATCCAGTCAGGAATCATGATAAACGCCACAATCTGACGTTTGAGGTCAAGATTCTGGTTCAGGCGCTGCAAGGTCTCGATAAACACGTCAATACCTTTGTTTCGGAATTCCATTCGGCCACTGATACCCACATAGAGGGCATCCTCATCAATCTTGTAACCCAGCAGCGTTTCAGTAACGGAACACAATTCAGCACGGGCCTGTTCACGGGCTGCTTCATATTGGACTCCCTTTGGCACAAAGTCACCCTCAAATCCGTTGGGAGTAACCACATCAGGAGCCTTGCCCAGCAGCTGCTTGCACTCGCGGGCTGTAAACTTGCTCACAGTAGTAAAGCAATCGGCACGGAGCGCACCCTGCTTTTCCACTGCATGCTGAGCCTTCACACCCAACTCATATGCCATCTGGTCTCCATTGTAATTGTCAAAATATTGGTAAAGCTGCTTGCCATTGAAACAAATGGAGCGGCCCACCGTTGTTGCATGGGTAGTAAAGACTGTCTTGATACCCAGCTTGACTCTCTTGAGATATAAAAGTCCGGAAGCCGTCATCCACTCATGGAACTGGGCCACCGACTGTGACTTATTGATGTCAAAGTAATTGGCAAAATGCTCAACCACCTTGGCAGCGGCATAGCCAAACATGATGGAATTGGCATAATCTTCGCCAGTTCCAAGTGAATCTATTGAAAAATCAGCCCATAAATGGTAAAGGACGGCATCCTTCTCACCCCATAGGGCTTTGAAATCGACTAAAACAGCAATAGGTTTACCTGGAACAGCCCAACGGCCCACCTTGACCGAAAGGCCATCTTTGGCCGCCTGCTTTCGCCAATCAGCCAACAGGGAAGTGTCCTCCACAAAGACTGGATGATTATTGATATTGAAGTCTGGTCCTATGAATACAACACGGTCGCCAAACACTTTGCCAAGAGACTCGGCCACTGAAGATAGGACAGTATAGATGCCACCAACCCGGTTGCATACCTCCCAACTTGTTTCGAATATATAATTTTCCTGTTTCATATCTCACAAAAATAACACAGATTGAATGCCATTGGATATCCGAAATGGCTACAAATGTGACCTAATTATTTTGAAGCTACAAGTTCAATCTCCACTAGCGCATTTTTAGGCAGGGCCTTTACTGCAACGCAAGAACGTGCAGGAGGATTTTGCGAGAAAAAAGAGCTGTAAACGTCGTTAAATTCTGAAAACTGAGCTATATCGGAAAGGAATACGGTTGTCTTTACCACGTCATCCATCGTGAAGCCTGCAGCCAAAACAATGGCCTTGAGATTGAGAAGAGCCTGCTCGGACTGGCTCTTGATATCGTCGCCTGCCAGGCTACCCGTTGCAGGCACCAAGCCCAACTGTCCGGAAGTGTAAAGCACTCCACCCGCCATAACGGCCTGACTATAGGCTCCGATAGCGGCTGGTGCATTTCCCGTTGATATAATCATCTTTTTCATTTGCTATTAATTACACCGAATGCGTCAAGTATCACAACTCAACGCACCTGCATTATCTTATGTGTGTAAAATTATAATTTTTTTCACACATATAAAATAATTTAATATTACAATTTGATATAAAATGACTTATTAAGAATATAAATGCCATCAAAAATCAATATCAATACCATTTATCATTCCATACTGGATAATCCGAAGCACGCTTGCGTTGCTCATACTTCAAATCCTGGAGCATGGAGGCACGGACACCGATGTGAAAATTATAAGAGAAATTGTCGCCAAATGGAACCATATTGAGTGATGCAAACCAGCAATGAAGGTCACGCGTGATACCCACCGACGAATAAGATATATCCTTTTCCTCAAAATCATAACCCGAGCTGAAAGTCACCTCCCAGTTTTTAGTAAAGTTGATGCTTCCAGAGAAATTGAGTGACTGGGTAATGTCCTGATCATAGGTAAGCTTGCGCTTGTTGAATTCCTGGTCACCATACTCCACCGAGTAGTCGAAACGGAAGTGCCATGGCAATGTAAACTTCTGATAGCCATTATTGTCTGTATCCAATTTCTTTGACTTGTCCTTTTCTTCGTCCTTCTTGCTGAATCCGTTAGGGTCATTCTCCTCGTTCTCGTTGGCATCATTGTTTTTGCTGCCACCCTTCTTGAACATATCATTAGAGAACGTATAGCCGAAAGAGGTCTGCACATTGCGCATACGGGCCAGACGGTGATTCTTTTCCCACTCGGTAACGTCCACCTTGGTTGGTGAGCCATACTGATTGAGCTGATAAGTATATGGCGTGAATGTAGCAGAAACGGTAACCGAAACCTGTTTGGTAAGACGCAAACGCAGATTGGTGGCTATATCCGACCACTTGAGCGAATCAGCAAACATATCATAACTGGTGCTGGCCGCCAAATTGTCGATAAGGGATATCTTGCGGAATCCCGACGAATCTTTTGAAGAGGCCACTTTCATCTCCACGTTGTTATTGACGCTAAGATTGACATATCCCTGACGGACATTGGAAGAGGTTCCAAAAAGCGAGCCTGAAAAATAATTGTAATCTATGCTGTTGTAATCACTTGAACCAGGAATCCTGCGGCTGTAATGACCCACATTATCGTTATCAATGACTGGCACCCACGAGAATCCCACTGTCGGGCGGAACACGTGGCGAATCATGCTGATTTTATGACCGAAAAGGAATGGCACTGGCTTATAGAATCCGTAGAGCTGCGTGCTAAGGTCCAGTTTGGTGCTGACATCATACACCCGATAGAATCCGTTGGAAGTATCACGGGCCACCACCTCGTTGGTGCTGTCCCATGCCTGGTTGATTTTCTTGAAATACCAACGCTCATTATACGATACACTTGGCGACAATACAAAATACTTGAGAACCGTATAGGAAGCACCCGTAGAGAATGAATGTTTAAAGCCGTTGGACCCATCCTTCAGAATGCGATCTGTTGAGAACTGGTCTTCCTTGGTTGTATAGGTATTGTTGAAATTCATGTTGTAACTCAGATACAACTTCTCATACCATCTATCCTTACCTACTGACGATTTGCGCTTGAATGGATAGAAACGCGACATGTTGAGGTAAATATTCGGTAATGAGAGGGACAACGTCGAGTCTGACTGACGCTGGTTGAGTGTCGCATTGGTAGAGAGGGAGAACGGCGTGTTCGGAACTGTCAATGCATAGTTCACACTTGACGATTTATTGTTCTCAGAGTAGGTGCTTGGATTATAATAGGAATCCACATTATTCTTATTGTAAGACGACGACGAGAAATCAACCGAAGCGGAAAGTGTGCTGAATGGATTGGCCTTGGCATCCTGCTGATGACGCCAGGTCACCTTCACATCTTTCATCTCGCTGTAGTCGGGCAGATTCTCATCAATACCATATACCGTCTTTTGATAGCTGGCATAGAAGTTGCCATTATACTTGTAACGCTTACGGTAGCGTGAAGTGGCATTCAAGCCCCATGAACCCTTGCTATACACATCGCCACGGATGGCAAGGTCGTAATGCTGGTTAAGGGCAAAATAATAACCTCCGTTTCTGAGATAGAACCCTCGGCTGTTTTCCTCGCCGAACGTAGGCATCAGCAAGCCTGAAGAATATTTAGAGGTGAAAGGGAAATAGCCGAACGGCAGAAACAATGGGATAGGGACATCAAGCACCACCATATAGGCGGGGCCCGTAACCACATATTCCTTAGGTTTCACTTTAGCCTTGGTCAGGTCCAGATAATAATGGGGATGATCATGGTCGTCGCAGGTTGTGTATTTGCCATCCACCATCTGGAAAGTGCCATCGTTCAGTTTCTTGGCCTTTTCGCTGGTGACGTAGCCTTCTCCCTGTTGGGTCATCACACCCCGGATAAGGCCCTTCTGTGTCTTGAAATTATAATCTATCGCTTTCGATTCATATTGATCCTTGCCTTGCTTGAACACTGGAGTTTCCACCAATGCTCCCGTACTGTCAACACGTCCTCTGGCTTGCACCAGGCTGCTATCCATACGCAAACGGATGACACTGGACTGCAGCTCCAAATCCTGATAGGTAACTTTGGCTGTTCCATACAGAAAAGCGACACCACCCATGTAGAAAACTGCGGAATCCTTCGATGAATAGTTGACTTCTGACGCTATGGCATCCTTCGATTTTTTGGGAACCCGATGGATAACAGAATCACCAGGTGTGGCAACAGTTGCGGAAGGTGCAGGGGTAACGGCATTGACTTTATCCTCCTTCTTCCGGCTCTTTTTGGCTGCATCAGCAACTGACGTGCCCACCAGAAGAAAGGATAAAGATAAAATGACCACCCGGATTATATATCGATCTGTCAAAATAGTAGGCATTCTTCTATTACATATTTCGGATTGCGAAGTTACGCATTTTGACAGATAAAAAGAATATTAGTCCTGAATAAATTTTAAACAGCAACTGATATTAAGGCTTTGACAATGATTAATCAGCAGATTGTTTAGTAAAATTTGGGGGATTTTGACATAATAAATACGGCTAAATCCGTTTTATTTATCTAATTTTGGGAAATTAAAAGAACAAAATATTATAGAAATATGAGAATCTGTTACCCCATATTGTCATTGGCTTTGGCTGCCAGTGCCGCTCAAGCTGAAATGACCACAAAGACTATCAGTGTAGACTCCCAAAATCGGACCTATTTGGTATACACGCCTGCCAGCGTCAGCAAAACGGATACCACCCCGCTGATTCTGTTCATGCACCCCAATGGTATGACCGCCAGCCAATTTGGCACGGCCTTCAATATTCAGAGTGTGAGCGATATGACCAAATCGATAGCGTTGGTACCTGAGGCTCTTGACGAGCAGGACTCGGACATAAAGAGTCTGTATAACAGCATTCAGGCAATGGGCATCAGTACGCCTGGCTTGTCCATCACCAACGTATGGGGAGCCGGAGTCAGTGTCAGCACCAGTGTTATCACTTCCAAACTGGGCAACATGAGTTCCCTTTTCAGTATGATGTACCCTAATCTCGCCAAAAGCGGAAAAATACAATTCAACAAGTCGGTGAACGATGTAAATTTCGTCAATGCCATTATCAATGAAACGGAAAATTCCTATAAGATTGACACCAGCAAAGTTTTTATGATTGGTGCCTCTATGGGTGGTGCCATGACTTACAAATATGCCTATGATTCCAGTTCCAAAATAAAAGGAGCTGCTGTGATATGCGGATTCATAGGAGCAGAGGTTGACACCACTGGCAAATCGCTGAACATTCCTATATGTATTTTTCACAGTCAGGCCGACTCTATCGTATATTATAAAGGTGGAACCTTCAGCGGCTCCATTCCCGAAACGGTGGCTTCCATTGCTGCCAGAAACGGCTGCGGAAATTATACAGAAACAGACGTACCAAATATAGCCGATGACACGCTGAGCATCAAACGGTACGACTATGCCTGCGACACCACCAGACGCGTGCGGTTCTTCTCCATCGACAATGCCACCCACCAGAAATTTTTGGTTTCTGATTATAAGACGGGCCCCAATGACATCGACTATTATCAAGAGGTGTATAAATTCCTGTTCGGAGAACAGAATGCAGGGAGCGTTGAAGAGACTATGGCCGATGCCAACATGATATACCCTAATCCGGTCAAGGAAATTCTCCATACTACCCGTTCGGGTTTTTACAGCATCGTCAACGCAAAGGGTCAATCCATCAAATCGGGCTGGGTGGATAACGGCAATATTGACTTGTCAACTTTGGCAAAAGGCTCCTATGTGTTTCTGCTGAAGAATGAAAATGGCTATTTCTCAGCAAAATTCATCAAGTAAAAACGCCCGATAATTGACTAAATAGACAAAATTCTATAAAAAGCCACCTTCAGAACAAAATAAATTATAGGTAAAATTGTATTTTTGCAGATTGCAAGGAATGAAGTCCTATCAAGAGGGACTCAACTCTAAAAAGAAATAAGGGAAAACTGGAATGAAAAGGTTTCTGATTATAGCATTTTTCATCACTTTGGCAATATGCAATTTTGCCAAGGGAGAGACAAAGGCTGCTACGACCAAAAAACCTTTCATTGTGGTGATTGATGCCGGACATGGTGGCAAAGATGACGGTGCCAAGGGTAAGCACCATCTGAAAGAGAAAGACATCAATCTGTCGGTGGCGCTGAAACTGGGACAGATGATAAACACCCTTAAGGGGGTGCGTGTTTATTATACCCGCAAGACGGACGTTTTTGTTCCCTTGGCCGACAGAGCCCAATACGCTAACAGACTGAATGCCGACTTGTTCATATCAATACACACCAACTCCGCCGAGACGCGCAAAGCGCACGGCACTGAGGTTTACAGTTTCTCCCCCTCTTCCTCATCGGTAGCCATGCGCGAGAACTCTGTAATGGAGATGGAGGACAACTACCGGAAGAAATATGACGGATTCAATCCTCGCTCCACCGAATCGTATATACAATGGGACTTGGTGGCCGGCGATTTTGGCTATTCCGGACAAAGCAAAAAATTTGCGGGCCGCATCTCCTCTCAGCTGAAAAAATATTGTTCGCTGGAAAGCCGAGGCGTACGTGAGGCGGGATTCTGGGTGCTGAAGTATTGCAAAATGCCTGGCGTGCTGGTCGAGGTAGGATATGTATCGAACATTGAGGAGGAGAAATATTTGAGGAAAGATGCCTCTAGAGAGAATCTGGCAAGATCAGTATACAAAGCCTTTGTGCAATACAAGTCAGACTACGACAAAAAGACAAGTGCTGATGCCTTGGCCGCCAACAAGAAAAGCACTACGGAGAAAAGCCATGTGCTGACCAGCGGCGTGCACTATAGGGTCCAATTCTACAAAGGAGAACGCAAAAGCATGTATGCCAAGGAATTCAAGCACTGTGTGCCAGCCAAGGAATATCCTATAGGTGGAGGGGGATTCATCTATATGTATGGTGATGAGACATCTTTGGAAGGAGCTAACAGGTTGCTGAAAAAAGTAAAAAAGGATTTCAAAAGGGCTTATCTGGTCGTATTCAAAAACGGTCATCGGTTGACCGAAAACGATGCTGCCAAATATTTGCACTAAAAATCGACCAATAATATAAACAACAAAGAAACAAAAAAAGACAAAATATGACTTTCAAAATTAGCAAAGAGTTCTCTATAGGACTTTTGGTAGTGGCAACAATAGCCCTTCTGTTTTTTGGCATCAATTACCTGAAGGGCATCAATCTGTTCAACCCCACCAACTTCTACTATGCCAAATTCAAAAGTGTGAATGGCTTGGTTGAGTCGGGCGATGTGATGTGCCGTGGCTGCAAAGTGGGACTTGTAAAACAAATCATATACAACTACGATGACCCCACCAGCGATGTGGTGGTGGTATTGCAGGTTGACAACAGTCTTAAACTGCCCCGCAATTCCAGGGCAGTGCTGGAGACCTCTATGCTGGGCGGCGCCACCATATCGTTGGAGCTGAACCAACAGGTGCCAATAACCGATGCTTATGAGCGGGGCGACACAATTCCTTCGTTCGTACCTTCGGACATGATGAGTACCGTAACGGGCGAACTGGTGCCTCGTGTTGAAGAGATTCTGCCTCATCTCGATTCTCTGATAACTGCCTTGCATACGCTGGCCGCCAACAAGGACATCACAGAGTCACTAAAACATATCAACAAGATGACGGGAAACCTGGAAGTGACATCTGCCAAACTGAACCGCATGATGAGCAAGGATGTTCCTCCTATATTGGCCAATGCCAACCACATCACCACCAACTTCAGCAAGGTAAGCGACAATCTGGCCGAGGTTGATTTCGAGGCTACCATGAACCGGGTGGACAGCACTCTGAACAGTTTCCAAGCGCTGGCCGACAAGATGAACAATGGCAAGGGCACCATCGGACTGCTGATGAACGACCGCTCTTTATATGACGGGCTGAACACTACAGTGGGCAATGCCAACAATCTGATGATTGACTTGAAAGAGAATCCTAAGAGATACGTTCACTTCTCTGTATTCGCTCCTAAGGAGAAGAAAAACAAATAAGATATAAAAAACAAGACAAAGGCAGTGTCAAATTCGTTTGACACTGCCTTTGTTTTTATATATAACTTCGGGTACCGACACAACCACATAACGTAACCACACGGCACGGGTTGGAACAAATCTGACACAAACGTAGAGACCCACGCGTACATTCAGGTCAATCACACCACCTACAAAAAAAGAGGGGCTGCATCTACGATGCAGCCCCTCGGCATATTTCGGTAAATCCGAATTACTTCTTGTTCATGGCAAGGTCTGCGCTAACGGCGCAAGCCACAGTACAGCCAACCATTGGGTTGTTGCCGATACCAAGGAAGCCCATCATCTCAACGTGAGCTGGAACTGAAGAAGAACCAGCGAACTGAGCGTCAGAGTGCATACGACCCATAGTATCAGTCATACCATAAGAAGAAGGACCTGCAGCCATGTTATCTGGATGCAAAGTACGGCCTGTTCCACCACCTGATGCAACAGAGAAGTACTTCTTGCCTGCCTCTAAGCGTTCCTTCTTGTAAGTTCCGGCAACTGGATGCTGGAAACGGGTAGGATTGGTAGAGTTACCAGTTATGGAAACATCTACATCTTCCTTCCACATGATGGCTACACCTTCGCGTACATCGTTAGCGCCATAGCACTTAACCTTGGCACGAGGTCCATCAGAATAAGCTATCTCCTCAGTAACTGTAAGTTTGCTGGTGAAATAGTCAAAATCGGTCTTTACATAGGTAAAGCCATTGATACGGCTGATAATCTGTGCGGCATCCTTGCCCAGACCGTTCAGGATACAACGAAGCGGATTCTTACGAACCTTGTTCGCCATTTCGGCAATCTTGATGGCGCCTTCAGCAGCAGCAAAAGACTCGTGACCAGCCAAGAATGCGAAGCACTGAGTCTCCTCACGAAGCAGACGGGCTGCCAGGTTACCATGACCCAAACCTACTTTACGATCCTCTGCTACAGATCCAGGAATACAGAAAGACTGCAAACCTACACCAATAGCCTCAGCGCAGTCAGCTGCAGTCTTGCAGCCCTTCTTCAAAGCGATAGCAGTACCAACAACATAAGCCCACTTGGCATTCTCAAAGCAGATGCTCTGAGTCTCCTCGCAAGTTTTATAAGGATCCAGGCCGAACTTGTCGCAAATTGCGTTAGCCTCTTCAATATCTTTAATACCGTTAGCATTAAGAGCAGCAAGAATCTGCTTCATTCGACGGTCCTGATTCTCAAAATTAACTTTTCTAATCATATTCTGGTCTCCTTATTCTTTACGTGGGTCAATAAATTTAACTACGCCTTGTTCAGCAGTGAAACGGCCATAGTGACCAGTAACAGCCTTCAAAGCCTCATTAGCATCCTCACCTTTCTTGATTCTCTCCATGAACTTGCCAAGATGTACATACTCGTAACCGATAACCTGGTTGTCCTTGTCAAGAGCCATTCTGGTGATGTAGCCTTCAGTCAGCTCCAAATAGCGTGTACCTTTGGCCAATGTGCCATAAAGTGTACCCGTCTGGCTACGCAGACCTTTGCCAAGGTCCTCAAGACCAGCACCGATAAGCAGACCATTGTCTGAGAAGGCTGACTGTGAACGGCCATAAACAATCTGCAAGAAGAGTTCACGCATTGCAGTATTGATGGCGTCACAAACCAAGTCGGTATTCAGCGCCTCAAGAATGGTCTTGCCTGGCAGGATTTCTGATGCCATGGCGGCTGAGTGTGTCATACCTGAACAACCGATAGTCTCAACCAGACACTCCTGGATGATACCATTCTTGATGTTCAATGAAAGCTTACAAGCACCCTGCTGAGGAGCACACCACCCCACACCGTGAGTAAAACCAGAGATGTCTTTAATCTCTTTTGCCTTGATCCATTTTCCTTCCTCTGGAAGTGGAGCTGGTCCATGGTTTGGGCCTTGCGCAACAATACACATGTTGCTTACTTCTTTTGTGTAGTCCATTACTTTTGATTTATAAATAATAAAAACGTTAATCCTTAATAACTTTTTATCGGCTTGCGCCGCCCCAAATTCCGTTACAGAATTCGTCACACAAAAAAAACAAAATTTTTTGTCAATTCAAAAAAAACGGGGCGCTAAATAAAGTCCAAATTCAACTATTGGACTTTTATTTTCGGTTTGACGCCGGTTGTATAATGAGTTGATTCCTCCTCTCCGAGGTGGAACACACGACAAGAGAAGCCAAGAGACTGCCGTTTGACAATAAAATTGTAAATTTGCCCTGACAAACGCGAACGACAGATGCAAAAGACACTGATAATACTACTGGGACCAACGGGGGTGGGAAAAACAGAATTGAGTCTCAGCCTTGCCGAGAGATTCAACTCTGAAATCATTTCGTGCGACTCCCGACAGATTTATCGGGAAATGAAAATAGGCACGGCAGCTCCTTCTGAGGATCAAATGAAAAGGGTTAAACATCATTTTATAGGGTGCATTGACATTTCCAGCTATTACAGTTGCGGACGTTTTGAGAATGATGCATTGGCCGTTTGTAACGAGCTGTTTCTGCACTCCGATGTGGCGTTGATGACGGGCGGATCGATGCTGTATATCGATGCCATCTGCAAAGGTATTGACGACTTGCCGGAGGTGGATCAACAACTGCGCGACCAGCTGTGGAAACGATATGCCGAGGAAGGAATTGAACAGTTGTCTCAGGAACTGAAAGTGCTGGACCCCGATTATTACGACAAAATTGATAAAAAGAATTACAAACGCATCATCCATGCGCTGGAGATATGCCTTTCAACAGGACAAACCTACACGGCCCTGCGAAAGGAGACGGCGAAAGCTCGTCCTTTCAACATACTGAAAATAGGATTGACCAGACCCAGAGAGGAACTCTATGACAGAATAAACCAGCGGGTAGACCAAATGATGAAAGATGGATTGCTGGACGAGGCAAAAAGGCTATATCCACAACGGGAACTGAATGCCCTGAATACGGTGGGCTACAAGGAGCTATTCAACTATTTTGACGGCAACTGGACCCTCGACTATGCCATCAGCATGATAAAACAAGACTCACGCCGATATGCGAAGAAACAGATGACCTGGTTCAGGCGCGACCCTGCAATAATGTGGTTCTATCCCAGCCAGAAAGACGAGATAGAAGATTACATTGACAGTCAATTAGGACAAACTGCCAATACATTATAAGGGGAAAATATACCAGTTTACAGCAAATAAGAATTTCATATTTTCAATTATGATAAATCATTTTTCCCGATTAAAGTGAAAATAGTAATATCTTTTGTATTATTTATCGTCCTGATTGTTTTAAGTATTTGTTGTAAAGTCGTACCGCTTGTGGCTATGTCATCAATTATCAAGACGTTTGATATGGTGATAGCCTTATAAGCACTTTCTTCTCTATCCGACGCAAATTTCAAATAATTAGTGATAAAAGGTTCATATTTTTTATTCTTGATATTTCGAGCAATAGAGAAATAGTCTAATTTATGAATATCATTTATCAAGTTTTCTATAATGCTTAGAACTTCTTCTTTCTCTTTTTCTGTGTATCTTGGTTTGCCATTTATAAATCCATTTAAGACCTGATTTGTAAAAGACTCATAATCAAAATTTATTCGAGACGGCAGGTCCTTAATCAATTCGAAAGTATAAACACCACCATTTGGACAAGCGTATTTATATGCCTCTATACTGATTTCACGTGCCAAATTTGACTTTGATTCTGGAACAATAATAGCATCATATAAGGGCAATACAATTTCCTTATCTAATTTTTCAATTGCGCTGGAGATAAATCTTTCAACTTCTTTATCTCCTTCTTGGTGGAATCTTAGAGTTTGTATGAATTTAGTCCTTATTGTGCTTGGTGTATATTTTGTGAAATAATAGGCATAATAATAATACTTTATTCCCAAATATTCTTTCTTTTCAAGATTGTTATTACACAAATGAATAATGTCTTTCTCTTCATCATGAATAAAATTAAAGTCAAAAGAATTACCATTTAAGAATGCACCTTCATTTATTTGATTTTCCAACACTTTATTTAGTTCTGATTCAGGAATATAATCAAAATCATTTTTCATGGCTTTTAAAATCATAAATATTTTGTTAAATCATAACCGCATTGCAAACTCATGGTTTCTTAATTGCCATGATTCATTCATCATTTTATTTGTATATTTATCATCACTATTAAATAATTTATAATTAAAGAACAATAGGAAATAATCAGATTAGACACTTGTTGCCACGCCACCCCAAAGATGGACTATAATTATCACTTGTTATGGAAATATCAGAAAGACATTTTTCTGTTCCATATCTCCCACGAGGCGATGGCCTGCCCATAGAGCATTTCCAGCCCATTGCGGGTGACAGCCCCCCGTTCCTGTCCTTTTTTGCAGAAAAGGGTCAATTCAGGATTATAGACCAAGTCGAACAGCAAATGACGGGGAGTCAGCATCTGGTATGGTATATCAGGAGCAACATTCTCATTTGGGAAGGTGCCGACAGGCGAGCAATTGACAATGAGCAAATGCTGTTCCATCACCAGAGGCGACAACTGGTCGTAAGTCAATCCTCCATGCTTGCCCGAGCGGGACACATAACGGAACCGGATGCCCAACTTGCCCAGCACATAAGCCACCGCCATTGAGGCACCACCAGTACCCAACACCAGTGCATCGGTATGCCAAGGCTTAAGCAGGGGTTTGAGCGAATTGGAAAAGCCGATGACATCCGTATTGAATCCCATCAACTTGACAGAGCCATCGGACTGGTAAAAAAACTTGATGGTGTTGACAGCTCCCACTTCTGCGGCGGTCTCATCCATTCGGTCCATCATGGGTATCACATCCTGCTTGTAGGGTATAGTCACATTCAGGCCCAACGGATGCCGGTCGGCAATGAGCTGATGCAAACCATCGGCCGTCGGCATCTCGAAAAGTTCATAACAGGCATCAGTATGCTCGTCTGAAAATTTCTGCGTGAAAAATCGTTTGGAAAATGAATGTACCAGCGTTTTACCTATCAGTCCGTAAGTATCCATCATGAATAAGATTAAAAGTTGTCAGCAGTAACCACCAGCTTGTATATGCCCACGCTGTCCTTGCCCACAACGGTGGGAGTAAAGGACCAGGAGGAAGCCTTGTTCGGATTCAGATTATTGGAATACAAGGTATCAGTCCCAGCAAATTGTTCAAGCACCGACAATGATATTTGCGACAGTTTGGCTCCCGTTGCATATAGGTCTGTCATGTGGGCTTGTTTTGCGGTGTATGGACCAAAACGGAGTGTCTTGCTGTTGTCCATATTGACCAGCTGCTTCACGCCAGATGCGGTAAGATTAAAAGAGATGGGGTATCCTGAATTATTGACCACATCATAGAAATAGGAACGCTTGGCTATGCCAAACATCCCAGACTCAAGGGTCAGGTTATAAACCCCCACTCCATTCTTATCAGAAACTGCCCCCCACGAAGAGCGAAGACGGGCATCGCTTGTATAAATGGAATCGTTGATGCTTGCCTCCAGCGATGTCAGCATAAATATCTCGGACCCCGTCTCCACATTCCATACATCATTGCCCGACACATCTGAGCGGAGACACAACGTATCGGTTGCGCCAGGAGCCAGAGTATCATACATCATTTTAGTCTGATTATAAATTTGGTAACTGAGATACACCGTGTTGGCCGTACCATTGGTAACGCAATAAACGTAATCATGCGAATCCTCATCGCAGGCTGAAAAAAGGAAAGTGAAAAGAGAGACCGACAATAACAGTTTAGCCGGATTCAGCAACTTGCTTATAGACATATTATTTGTTTTTTTTCTTATTTTCATCATCTATAAAGAAATGTTTAAACTTGGGGTTTGTCTTTGCATCCTCGCACAAGTCAAAAAAGCTGGCACGATTGTCAGCATCCTTCACAATGGCGAGCGTCAGTTTCTCGATGGCTTCATCCTGCTGTCCCTTTTGATAATAGACTACAGCCAACAGCAAAGGCAATTCCGGCAAATCCGGATTCAGTTTTTGTGCATTGAGCAGAAAGGGCAATGCTTCATCACACTCTCCTTTATATACATAAATTTCACCGATGGACGATTCCAGGTCGGCCGAATCGGGAAAAAACGCGCGGGCTTTGAAATAGGCATCAAGCGCCTTATCAGGATTGTTCAGATTTTCATATATGTCCCCCAGATAAACCCAAAAGGCTCCCGACTTGTCATTTAGCGACAGCGCCTTCAGCGCAAGCGGCAATGCCTCTTCGTATTTTTCCTGTTCCATCTTGCAATAGCAAATACCCGCCCACACATCCGCATTTTCCGGAACGAGCTGGGCTGCCTGCTGATAGTATCGGATGGCTGTGTCCAAATCGCCTTTCTGCTCATAGCACTCGCCTATGAACATCAAAAGGGAGGACGACTGCCCCGTCTTGCTGGCAAACTTTTGGTAAGTGGCTATTGCCTTATCGTAATCACCATCTTGAAAATAGCAATGGGCCAGATTAAGTAAGGCTTGATAATCATCATTGCCAGTCAGATAAGCATAATCGTAGGCCTCACCCGCTTTTTGATAATTTCCCTGAATGAAATAGATTTTGCCAAGGCTGAACCACGCCTCGTTGGAATAAGGGTCCTGGTCCAGAATGATGTTATAGATGCGGATGGCATCGTCATAAAGTTTCAACTCCTCATCACAGTAGGCCAATTCAAAACACAAGTCCGCATCCGTCTTGCCCCCCTTGGCAAACCCTTCCATCAGAAACGAACGGGCTTCCTTGTATAGCTCATGGTTCATATAGATGTAGGCAATGTCGAGACAGATATTCTCCTCATCATCGCCAGACAACCGCTGTATTTTTCTGAAAAGCATTTTGGCATCATCTGGATGTCCTTTCACCAACAGATATTCGGCCCTGCAAAGCAGCACATCCGTGTTTTCCGGTTCAATGGAAAGCAGTTTATGTATCAGTTCATCAGCCACATCATATTGCTGATTCTGCATATAGTGCCGCGCCAGCCTTGCCTTGACAGGCACACTGTCGGGATGAAGACGCAAGGCAAAATCAATCGCTTTCTTTGCCTTGCTCAGCAATAGTTCGTCCTGATAATAATCAATGATGTCTTCCAATTCATCTTCCTCAAAATAGCCACAGGAGTCTCCCCGCAACGCCTTCTCCAGACGGGAGAGCGATGCCTGCAGCTGGTCATCCGGATTCTGATTATTGGAATTATTCTTTTTCATCTATTGTCAAAAAAATGTCTTTGAGACAAAACACCGACTGCAAATTTAGTTGTTTATAAGCATCTTTGCGAAGAATCGGGGCAAAAATTATCAACAAAAGGGAACGGGAACACACGAAAACACAAAAAAGGCTGAACCACGAAAGTGGAACAGCCTTATATTACAGTCTTTAAAAATCAGATTGTGTAGAATGAACTTAGCGGTGATCTTCTCACTCCTTTGCCTCGTTCACAACCATTGCTCTGCCTTCATAATCTGTACCATTGAGTTCCTCAATAGCCTTGGCAGCAGCTGAATCATCAGCCATTTCAACAAAACCGAAACCTTTTGAACGTCTTGTCTCACGGTCTTTGATTACTTTTACAGAAGAAACTTCGCCATAAGCACCGAACTTTTCCTGCAAATCATTTTCACGAACCTTATAATTAAGGTTTCCTACATAAATATTCATAAAAGAAAAAAATAAATAAATAAAAAATTTGTCTGGAGAGATAAACAAAAGATATTATTAAATATTAACCTCATCGCGCGTAAGAGGTAGTAAAAAACGACACAAATGATTAACTCATCCACGTGCAAAGGAAAGCATAAAATTTGGTATCCCCAAATTTGAGGGGCTAAAATTAAAGCAAAAAAAAGAAAATATTTCTCACGAATATATCGAGGGCAACACCCTCTCGCTGAAATCAACTCAGCTATCTACCAACAGCATACAATCCGCCGGGCAACTGGTGAATCAGATTGCTGAACTCCATTTTGAACAATAGTCCCGACAGTTTGGCTATAGGCAGATTCAGTTCCAGTGCAATATCATTTATCTGTATCTTTTCTTTTTTTCGTATCAGCTGCATCACATTCCGTTCCTCTTCCGACAGGTCTGGCATGGTCATTTCGGGCAGCAATGACAATTCGGGCGAGGGTGATTCTGCCGGCTCCACATCCCAGTTCATTTGCCGCTCTATATCATCGGCTGAGGTCACAAGGGCAGCCTTGTTATCGCGTATCAAATTGTTGCACCCCACCGAATAGACATCAGTCACACGTCCTGGCAGTGCAAACACATCGCGGCTATAGGAGTTGGCAAACTCTGCCGTCAGCAGTGCGCCACCCTTCTCTGCCGACTCCACCACCAGCACGGCATCACTCAGCCCTGCTATGATGCGGTTACGAGCCACAAAATTATTCCGGTCTATCTGCATATCCGAATAATATTCAGTCAACAGCCCGCCCTGCTCTTTCATCTGCGTGGCCACCTGACGGTGCTCTGCGGGATAAATGTGCGACATGCCGGTGCCCATCACCCCCACTGTACGGAGTCCATGGGCCAATGCTGCCCGATGGGCACACACGTCCACACCATAGGCCAAACCGCTGACAACAACAAGGTCTGAATGACGGGTAGCCAAATCGGACAGAATCTGTTCACAATTTATCCGGCCTGCATCGGTCATTCGGCGGGTACCTACCACTCCCAACAGTTTGGACGCATTTAGCGGACAATTACCTTTATAGAATATCAACAGAGGAGCATCCTTGCACTCGGCCAGACGATAGGGATATTCCTTATCTGTATAGAAAAGGAGTTGAACTCCATTACGCCGCGCAAAATCCAATTCGTGACGTGCTCGCTCCAGGTATGAAGGATTGGTTAGTTCGTTTCTCAACTTGGGACTGAGATTGGGTACCGACAAAAGGGCTTTGCCTCCATCAGCAAAAATGGCTTCTTCTGAACCCAAATGGGAAATGAGGCTGCGCGATGTCGCCGGCCCTACCCCTTTCACCAAAACCAAAGCCAATCGGCATATCCACTTGTAATCGTCCATCTGTTGTTATGAATATTTGAATGACAGCAAAAAAAGCAGCAAAATAAATGTTACCTTTGCACACAAAAATATAAGCAAATATATGGAATCGACAAGACAAAACAAAATAGACCGACTGATTCAGAAGGAACTCAGCGACATGTTTGTGAAAATGACCAAGACTTACCACGGCACATTGGTGACTGTCACCAATGTAAGGGTCTCGTCAGACCTAAGTGTGGCCAGGGTAAGGGTCAGCATCTTTCCGGCCAGCAAGGTAAAGGAGACCATGGAACTGCTGCAAAACAGCGTACGGGGCATCCGCTACGAACTGGGCACAAGGGTAGGACGTCAAATCCGTATCATTCCGCAGCTCTCTTTCTTCCTCGATGACTCGATGGACTACATTGAGAATATTGACCGTCTGCTGGCCGAGGATAAGAAAAAGGCAGGAGAGGTCAATCCCGACCAGCAAGAAACGAAAGAACCCGAAAAATGAGATTCTCGCTGTTCATTGCCCTGCGTTACCTGTTCAGCAAAAAGAAACACAGCGCTATCAACATCGTTTCAATGATTTGCGCAGGGGGTATCTGTGTGGGTACCATTGCACTGGTGTGCATCCTCTCGGTCTACAACGGATTTCAGGAACAGATAGAAAAGATGTTCAGCACCTTTGATCCCGACATCCGCATTGTAACCGTCCAAGGAAAAGTATTTGACAACAATGACCCGGGTATCAATAAGGTGAAGCAAAGGACCGATGTGCAGTCCTATGCCGATGTGCTGGAGGAGAATGCCATGATAAAGTGCGAAAACAAGCAGACCACAGTCACCGTCAAGGGTGTCAGTACCAACTACACCGACTTGATAAAAACGGACTCCATCATGTGCGACGGCAACTTCATTCTGGCTACCGAGCAGCGCAACTACGGCGTGGTGGGTGTGGCCCTCGCTGCCCAACTGAATGCCAGTCTCTTTATGCAGACTCCCCTCACGCTCTATGCCCCCAAACATGATGCCACCGTTGATATCGGCAACCCCGAATCCGCTTTTTCTGAAGATGCCATCACGCTTTCGGGCGTTTACAGTGTAAAACAGGAAAATGCCGACAGCCGATATATTTTTGTACCAATTGAACTTGCCAGAACTCTCTTCGGATATAGCAATCAGACCAATTCCGCACTGGAACTGAACCTAAAAAAGGGATTTGACCCGAACTCCGTCAAGAAGGACATTCAGAAAACGGTGGGCAATAAATTCAAAGTTCAAGACAAAAAAGAACAGCACGAGGACTTCTATCGAATGCTGAAAGTGGAAAAATGGATTACCTTCCTTATTCTCACTTTCATTCTGCTGATAGCCATCATCAACGTCATCGGCTCACTCACCATGCTCATCATCGAGAAGACCAGCGACATCAGCACTCTGCGCTGCATGGGAGCTGACGAGACCACCATCAGACACATCTTTGTATTGGAGGGTTGGTTCACCACTGCCTTCGGTGCCATTCTGGGTGTCGTAATCGGACTGGCCCTCTGTCTGCTGCAAGAACAATATGGACTGATAAAACTGGGCAACGGCAACGATCAGACTTTCATTGTGGATGCTTACCCGGTAAATGTGCAGGCCGCAGACATCGCTGCCATTCTTGGAACCGTACTGATATTGGGCTTTCTGGTAGCCTGGCTGCCCACCCGTTACATCAAGGGAGGTACAGTCCAAACTGATACGAAACAATAAATTTGAACTGTTGATAACTTCTTTTTATTTAGAATGATTCTAAAAAATAGAAAAAATTCAGATTTCTTTTTCTTCGGTGTATCTGTCCGAAAATGAAATAAATGCAAGACAATAGAGCGAATCGATGCATAACAAAGTATTAATCGATGCATAATTCTATTTATCAAGAAGTTCTAAAACAAAAACAAGTATAAATATCTATATATCAACAATATACATAAGATGTTGAGAATTAGGAAGAATCATATTTTTTGAAGAAAGCAAATTTGAGTTCGTTTTTTTTTCAGAAAATTTAGTCCAAAATTTGCAGTAAACAGAGTAAAGAGAAGTTTGCCATCATGAATGAACAAACAAATGAAAATACAGAGTACCAAAACCTTTGGAACAAATGTCTTGAAATATTCAAGGATAACGTTACAGAGGTAGTGTACCAAACTTGGTTCAGTCCTATCATTCCCCTTTCGTGGTCGAATGAGGAGCATACACTGCGCATACAGGTTCCTACCACCTTCTTTCAGGAGATGCTGGATGCCCAATACAGCCAACTGTTGTATGCAACCTTGACACGCGTATTCGGCAAAGGAGTGAAACTGAAATATGTCTGCATTGTATCTACTGCCAACAAGACTGGAGAAAAGGAAAGCCATACAGAAGATGCAGTGGTAGTCACCCAAAAGGTACCGGACCCTTTCATGAAGCAGAAACGCTCAAAAGTGGATTCTCACCTGAATGCCAACTACACTTTCGACAACTTTATAGAAGGCACCTGCAACAAGGTTGCCAAATCGGCTGGTGAAGCCATTGCCCACAACCCTGGCACAACTTTCAACCCTCTGTTCATTTATGGCGGCGCTGGCGTGGGCAAGACTCATCTGGAAAATGCCATCGGAAAGAAAATAGAAGAAGAACACCCCGAAAAAAATATTGTGTACGTTGATGCACTCATGTTCCAAACTCAATATCAGGATGCGGTAAAGAACAACAATCAGACCGATTTCCTCAACTTTTACCAGATGTTGGATGTTCTCATCATCGATGATATTCAGGAATTCATGGGCAAGACTGGAACACAAAACACTTTCTTCCACATATTCAATGCGCTGCATCTGGCTGGCAAACAGCTGATATTCGCTTCCGACCGTGCTCCAAAACTGCTGCAAGGACTGGACCAACGTCTATTGAGCCGTTTCAAATGGGGCCTGTCCATCGAAATAGAAGAACCGGATTTTGAGACCCGTAAAGCCATTCTGCGGAGCAAGATTGAGGCTAATGAGCTGCAAATACCTGACGATGTGGTGGAATACGTGGCCGAAACTGTGAGAGGGAATGTCCGTGACCTGGAAGGAATCGTGAACGCACTCTTGGCTTATGCCACTCTGGGTGATGCCTCCATCAATTTGGAACTCGCCAAAAATGTAGTAGGACAATCCATCAACATTGAGGAAAAGAGCATCAATATCAAGGACATTCAAAAAGCAGTCTGCGACTATTACAGCCTGGAGGTGAACGACATTCAGACCAACTCCCGCAAACACGAGGTGGTACAGGCCAGGCAAGTGGCCATGTTTTTGGCAAGAAAACACACCAAGAAATCGCTCCAATATATTGGCGCACAAATTGGCAACCGTGACCATGCCACGGTGCTGCATGCCTGCAAAACAGTGGAGAACCTGCTGGACATTGACAAAGGAATGCAAAAAAGCATCAACTACATAGAAAGCCATCTCATATAAACGATAGAGAGGGCTTATGCCTAATAAAAAAATCCGCAAAGTTACGCTTTACGGATTTTTTTTGCTATTTTTGACGGAGCGCTATGCCGCAATATTTATATGAAGGGAAGTTATAAATGTTTTAGCCCCAAAAGGCTCCTCTTTTTATTTGTAATAAAGCCCATTTTGCAATATTTTTACAAGCAAAAAAATTATTATCATGATTTATAAATTCGTAATACTCTCCGAAGAGTCCGACAAATTTCGACGCGATATCGAAATAGACTCTGAATCCACTTTCATGGACTTGAATAATGCCATCATCGACGCCGTAGGTTTCAAGAAGGGGGAAATGTGCTCCTTCTATATCTGTAACGACGATTGGGAAAGCGAGCAGGAAATATCGCTGGTGGAGATGGACACCGCTCCTGACAAAGACAGCTACACCATGGACAAGACTCGGCTGGAAGAATTCATATCGGAAGAAGGACAGAAGGTGGTTTACACTTTCGACTTTATCAACAATCGCTCCTTCTTCATGGAAATGAAGAAGATAACTGCCGGCAAAGACCTGAAAGCGGCACAATGCACCAAATCGGTTGGAGATGCACCTGCACAAGAAAAAGAAGACCTGCTGAACGAGGACCTATTCGCCGGCATCAAGCAAGGCAATGTCGATCCTGACGTGGATTCCGACTTCTCCGACGACAGCGGATATGACGAAGAGGAATTGGGAGATATGAATATTGGCGATTTTGACGACTTGAACAAATAAGCAAAGTTCCCTTTGATTCAACAAATATTTCATTTTAGACAACGAATGGTATTTTTACGTAATCAGGCTGATTGTCCCCAAAAACAAGGTCTTGACTGAAAAAAATTCATTCTTCTGCATAACAGATTTACATTTGGCTAAGAATAAAAAAGAAAATACATGAGAAACATATTTCTAACAATCACGACGGCGATGATGGCCACCCTATGTCTGACATCGTGCGAAAAAGATGAAGGGAAAGGAGGCGACTCCTCAATAGCCGGATACGTTTACCAAATAAGCGATGACGGAAATATAGAGAAAGGAACTGACGGCAGTTACCACTTTGTGAGAGACACCACTCCGGCTGTCGACAAAAATATATTCATCGTGTATGGAGGAGGTAACGGGGCTTATGACGACAAGACAGCAACCAATGGCAATGGATACTTCAAGTTCAGCTATTTGCGCAAGGGCGACTACTCGGTATATGCCGTGGGAGACTCCGGCAATGCAGATGAGGCCACCTATCGTTCTATCAATATCGGCAGCACCGGCACGCACAATGTAGCATCCATCTACATCTACAACGGAAAGAACTCCAACCTTTGCGGCGTTGTCGGCAATCTGCAAGCCTTGTATGCCTCCCAAAACAAATTCTACATTAATGGCGCCAGCCTGAGGGTATATATCAGAAACATAGACGGCGGCGACCAAAATGACACAAGGGCTGATGACAATGGCAACTACGCTTTCACCAAACTGACGCCGAATAGACAATACATCGTGTGGGCTGAATCGGAACCCAAAAAGAATGCAGGTATCTATGCCGTCCGCGACACGTTCACAACCAATACCGCAGGCTCCATATCAATGGCAGACACACTGAAAGTAACTGTATATTAAAACGAAACATATCATGAAAACGAATCGACTGATAATAAGTCTGTGCGCTCTTATGGCACTCGGCACTTGCTGCTCTTTTGCCGCAAAGACCATCAACGGGAAACGGATTGTTGCCACCAAAGAATATAAACTGGAAGGGAAAAAACAGATACTCGACCATCTGACCAAATACAATGCAGAGGGCGACAAGACGGAGGAAACCGAATATGGCAAGACGGGTGATGTAAAAGAAAAGACGATATACACCTACAATGCCAATGGCAAATGCGTGGAGGAAAAACACTTCAACGAATTTAACAAGCTGGACAAAACAGTCAAGATAGAATACGATGCAAATGGCAAAAAAGCCAAGGAAACAACTTTTATGCCTAATGGAAAGGTAAAAAGCGTACACGTCTTTGACTACGAGCTGCAATAAGGGAAGGGCAAAATGGACCAATAAAAGGTAAGACTTTTACAGAGAAAGGAGGACTGAATGGATAAAATCATAGATAAAATAGATCAATTGGTAGATGTAATGGAGCCCATTTCGCTAAAAGAAATGGACAGCATAAAGCTGATGAACCGGATTGACAAAAAATATATGATCAATATCAATCGATTGCCTCTTTTACTTCAAATGGCCGCCAACGACTATTACGTTCAATTTACCGACGGACAACGCCGTTTTGTGTACCGGAGCTGCTATTATGACACCCCCGACGCCGACTTCTACCGCATACACCAATCGGGACGGCTCAGACGCCAAAAAATAAGGGTGCGCGAATATGTCAGTTCCCATCTCACTTTTTTGGAAATAAAGAACAAAAGCAACAAGGGCCGAACCTCAAAGAAAAGGATTGAGGTGCCAAACACCGAAGTTCTTGACCAGGAAACAGCAAGAGCCTATATCGACGCCAATGCGGAATTTGGCAGTAGCCAGATTGCCAAACGGCTACAAAACAGCTTTTACCGCATCACCCTTGTCAACAAGAAGAAAACGGAAAGACTGACTATTGATATCAAAATCAATTTTGAGAATTACGTCACCGGCATCAGCAACTGCAATCCGGACCTCTGCATCATAGAAATCAAAAGAGACGGCAACGCCCCTTCCCCCTTTCTCTCTTACTTCACCCAGCTGCACATCAAAGGCAAAGGCATCAGCAAATACTGTTATGGCATGATGCTGACAGACCCCAGCCTGAAGCGCAACCGATTCAAGGAGAAGATGCGTTACATCCACAAGATAACCATGTTAAACACAGATTATTAAAAAAATAAATTATATGGAACTATTAAGCATTCTTTCAGGATTGGAGAATACGGACCTATTCGGAATTCCAATCATCAACGTTGACAGTTTTTCGGAACTGGTTGTCCGTTTTCTGTTCAATACCATCATCTCGTTTATCATCGTGGGCTGGTTTTACTACCGCAAAGCCAAACGCCGCGATTACCTCTACACTTTCATGCTGATAAGCACCACCGTATTTCTGCTTATCTTCCTGCTGGGACATGAGAAGTTGCAAATGGGATTGGCGCTCGGCTTGTTTGCCATTTTCGGCATTGTGCGTTACCGAACCGAGACAGTGCCAATCAGAGAAATGACTTACTTGTTCATGATTATCGGCATATCTGTCATCAATGGATTGGCCACCAGCGTCAGCTACACAGAGCTGCTCACCACCAACCTTATTTTCATTGTCATGACTTGGATAATGGAAGGAAAGATAATGAAGGTGGAAAATTGCAAATTCATTATTTATGAAAAGATAGACCTCATCACTCCTGCCCGTCATGATGAAATGATGGAAGACTTGAAAAAACGCACAGGTCTGGAAATCACCAAATTTGAGGTGGGATACATCAATTTTCTGAAAGATACCGCTTTTGTCAAAATCTATTACAAAACAGACAGCGACGAAATAAACACAGTGGATCAAATAACCAAAGAGAAACAGTTTAATGGTTAACATCAACCGACATATCAAATTTGCCTTATCCGTATGTCTTGCCGCTCTACTTAGCCCAAGCATAGCCATGGCCGATGACCAGGACTTTGCAACAGATTTGGGTATAGATGTCAGCAAAGACATTACCAAGCGGTGGGACGTTGGCATAGAGGAGGAGATGCGGCTGTGCAATAACGACCACGACCTGGACCGCTTCGGCAGCTCGGTAGCCACCTCCTACGAGGTGGTACCAAAATGGCTGAAACTGACAGCTGGATACGACTTCTTTGCTGACTGGAACGGAGAGGAAAAACAATACTATACCTATCGTCATCGGGGCAGCATTGCCGCCAGCCTGAAACACAAGGTGACGCGCCGGCTCGACTTGTCGTTCAAAACCAAATATCAGATGACTTACCGGTGCGAGACCTACAAAACATACGAATGGAACCCCAAGGACTATCTGAGATTCAAGCTGGAGACCTCCTACAAGGTTCCTAACCTTCCCATCTCTCCTTATCTTTCGGCTGAACTTTTTTATTCAGTCAACAATCCGGAGGGCAACACCATCGATGATATGCGATATGCGGGAGGGCTGACCTACAAATTCAACAAGCACAACAGTTTCGATTTGTCTTTCCAGATTGACGATGCCATGAATGTGGAAGAACCCGAAGATAGATTCATGCTGTGCGCCTTTTATAAATTCAAATTCTAAACACACGGTATAACAAACAAAAGGGGCAATGTCTTTAGTCGGACATTGCCCCTTTTGTTTTGTCAAATTTGTTTCGTCAATCAGCAATTACGTTCAGCCCACCTGGCACGATATGGACATCAATGCGGGCAGCCTCCTTCACCGGGTCTCCATCAAAATGGAATGGGCCCTCGTCGGGACGGATGACACTGGCCGAGGCCGCTCTGGTGATAGAAACATGCGGATTGCGGTCGAGCCGCTGCGTAAGCAGGTCAAATGCCAGACGGGGCACACTCCAGAAACGGAATGGATGAATGACACTGATATCCAGCAAGCCATCGGAGGTGCTGGCCTGCGGAGCAATAAATCCATCATTGCCATACTGGCAGGCATTGGCAAAAGTCACCACAAAGGCCTTTTCCTTTCGTTCCTCGCCATTCTGCACAATGGTATAGACAAGAGGCTCATATTTCCAATATTCACGCACTATGACCTTCAAATAGGTCCATAAGCCACGTGTGCCTTGTTCGGTAAATTTGAAACTGACATGAGCGTCAAAACCGGTACCACAAGTACAAAAGAATTTACGGCCATTCTCCACCCCATAATCCATCTTCTGAACATGGAAATTATTAATTTGGCGAATGGCCTTCACTGGAGTCAATGCGATATGCAGATGGCGCGCCAATCCATTGCCTGAGCCAAAGGGAATAATACCGAAAGCCACGGGCGTATCCGTCAACGACGAAGCCACCTCGTTCACTGTGCCATCTCCACCACAGGCCACCACTGCATCAAAACCATCAGTCGCATACTGCGCAGCCAGTTCCCGCCCATGACCGGCATACTGGGTAAAAACAGTAGTTATGTCAAACTTGTCCTTGTCAAGATTCGCTTTGATAAGGTCAGGCAAATCGTGCTTGTCATTGGTACCCGAATGAGGGTTGATGATAAAAGCAATTTTAATACGTGCCATTTGTAATCTTTATATTTAGTAAAACCAAATTGATGCACAAAAATAAAAAAATAATACTGATATTTGCCTTCAAATAGCGTCTTATAAACAATGAAAGAAGAATTACTATCATATATTTGGAGATATAGACTATGGGGGACACAGCCTTTGACCACTACCGACCATCAATCCATCGAGATAATAGATGTGGGAACACTGAACAGGGATGCAGGTCCGGACTATTTCAATGCCAAAATCAGAATAAACGGCACCACATGGGCTGGCAACGTGGAAATTCACGTCAACTCTTCTGATTGGTATCATCATCACCACGACACCGATGCCGGGTACAACTCTGTGATATTGCATGTGGTGGGAGATGCTGACATTGAAGTCCGCACCCAAAAAGGAGACACGCTACCCCAGCTGGTACTGCCCATAGATGAACGTTATCTGAAACTGGCCGAGCAGCTATCCAAATCGGACCAGGAAATTGCCTGCACGCACTACTGGGACAACAACTGCAAATCAAGACTGAAAATGTCGCTCAATACGCTGATTTGCGAAAGATTGGAACGAAAGGTGAAAGAGATTGGATCCATATTGCTGAGCAACAAAAACGACTGGGAAGAGACTTTCTACCAGACCCTGGCCAAAAGTTTCGGCATGAAGGTCAACGAAGAGCCTTTTGCCCAACTGGCCCACTCACTGCCGCAAATCTATTTGGCAAAGCACAAGAACAATCTGCAACAGATTGAAGCCATGCTGATGGGACAAGCCGGGTTGCTGGACAATCTGAAAATCACAGACCTATACACCGACCAACTGATAGCCGAATACAAATTTCTGAAACAAAAATTCTCGCTAAAAACGCAAGACGGCAGCAAATGGAAGTTTGCCCGCATGCGTCCCGTCAACTCTCCCTATGTTCGTCTGGCCGAATTTGCCATGCTGATACATCAATCGGAGCACCTCTTTTCAAGAGTCGTAGAGGAACACGACACCAAAGAACTGCACAAACTTTTCTCGTTCGGCACTTCCGATTACTGGCTCACCCACTACTACCCCGCAGTTGAGAGTGCCAAAAGCACCAAAATAATAGGCGTTACACTGCGCAACAGCTTATTCATCAACTGCATTGCACCTATGGTATTTGCCTACGGAAAACATACCGACAACGAGAATCTGAAAGAATGGATATTCGACCTGCTGGAAAAAATACCAGCCGAGCACAATAGAATCATCACGGCATGGGAAGAATTGGGAGTAATGCCCCAATCGGCTTATGACACACAAGCATTGCTGGAACAGAGAAAAGAATATTGCGACAAAAAGAACTGCCTGAGATGCTCCGTTGGATACCAGATATTCAAAGAGAACGGAGGAAAATAGGATTTAGCGCATCGACATATCCATGCTTTTTGTATCTTTGCACAAATAAAAAAGAATTAGAAATAACAAAAAACAATAAATAGGAAATAAAAAGTATTTGCATTTACTAGGGTTTCTGAAAAATCGCCAAAATTTTAAGAACATCCCATCATAGTAAATAGTAGATGCTCGCACTGCACAGTGCGGGCTTTACTATGTTGTATGGGATCAGGCGTTTGGCGATGCCTTCAGAAACAACAACAATAGTAAGGTACGCACTTTTTCTATGCCTATACCCCAAAATCAAATTATGATAAGCAGTGCCATAACAGACAACCCATTCCGCATTCTTGGAGTCTATTCCAATGCGACAGCCAAAGATATTGCAGCCAACCAAGGTAAAATGAAAGCTTTTCTTAGCATAGGAAAGACACCGACCTTTGAACTGGATTTAAGAAACATTTTACCTCCCGTCAACAGAACCACGGATTCTGTATCCAAAGCGCAGGCCGACCTGACTCTGCCTCAAGACAAACTGCAATACGCATTATTTTGGTTCTTGAAAGCGACACCTTTGGACGATGCAGCCTTTAATCACCTTTTTGCTGGGGAGGAGGAAAAAGCCATAACCATCTGGGAGAAAAAAGAATGCCTTTCTTCCTTGATAAACATTGCCGTCTGTGCGCTCATCAACAAGGATTACAAAACGGCCACTGACAATATCAACACCTTAATATATGACGACGAACTACTACTGGAATTTGTGTCAAGAATAGCTGGAACTACTTTCAAAATAGATTCAGAAGACATAGCCCACTTGTATCTTGATATACTTTCGAAAGATACAAATATAAACTGGTGCGACTACATAGATGACATAAATTGGTGCAACTATTTAAAAAGGAAAGAAATTGACCCATTAATATCAGACTTAAACAGCAAAATTTCCACAGCAGAAAAGGCAAGCGACAAAAACAAAAATGCTTATGAAATAGGTCGAGACCTCATGAATAGCACCAAAGATTCCATACATCGTCTGCATGAATTATTGGAAGAGAATGATATACAATTAACATCTATTGCCGATAATTTAGGTCTTACCATACTAAGATATGGAATTGAATACTACAATAATAATAGTGACAACGAGGATTGTGCATATAAGGCAAAGGAATTACAGGACTACGCATCCTCTATTGTCATGGGAACTGAAGCACAGAAAAGATGCAATGATAATGTAAAAATCTTAAACAAAAACATTGCTGAATTACCACCTAAAAGTGTCAAAATATTTGATTGGAAAATTAAAAATGAAATAGAAAATTTATTACCAAGAAAAATTCCGTTTCCTAGCAAAGGAAAAACAGTTTCCGTATCGTCTGATATTTTCTCCAATCCAAAAGATGAGATAAATAAAGCGGATGATTTTATAAAAAAGGTACTTGATTATTTAGTCAAAATAAGGGAACAAATTGGGGGTAACAATACCTACTACCAAAACTTATGCGATTTAGTAGCACAATCCACGTCTTATTTTATTATCAGAAATATAAATAAAGCATTTGAATACTACTTTGGAAAAGACAACATGCCAAGTATAAATCCAGACGAATTAGCAATCTTATTGCCTAAAGCTTGGCATATAACCTTATTACTAACTCTTTTAGATTGTTCACAAGGCGTAAAGGATAGTCTTTCAAAAAACAAAAAAGATCTTCACAATATCATAGACAAAATAGACGGATTTGCGCCTTATAGTGGTAAATATACAATTACAGGATGCTGCAATCCTGTAGAAGAATTAGCTGACGAAGACTCAAAAATATTTTATTCTGAAGACGAATACTTTAATAGTTGCAATACTATAAATAATTATGAAAATTACATTTTAAAATATCCAAAAGGAAAATACATAAAAGAAGCAAAAAATAAAGTTGACGATTTATTTTTCAGCAAAAAAGATCCCAAAGAATATTTAAACAGATTTCCGAACGGAAGACACACAGTCGATGCAAAAAAGATAGAACAGAAAAAACGAAATAAAAAGATTCTCAATATTTTAATCATAATCGTAGTTGCCATATTATATTACATATACTACATAAATTATATAGAATAACATGAAACAAATAATTCTTTTAATAGCAATCTTATCCCCTTTAACATTAATGGGGGAGCAAGAAAAAGAAACAAAAATAGAATCAAGAATTCTGGTACTACAACGAGAACTACAGAATCAGAAACAAAAAAACAATGCATGTAACAAGAAAATAGAGAACCTGCGATTAGAGATTAAAGACACCAGACGCCTCTTAGATAGTGCCAATACAAACATAAGAACGATAAAAGAGGCTTTAGGCAAGCGTATATCAGATACAAACAATACAATAGCCTCAAACCAAAAATCAACCGAAGAAGCAATAAGAACGAAAACAAATAGAAACATAACTATCAGCATTGCGGGAATACTCCTTCTATTTGCTGTATTTTGTCCTATAATCTACTTGCTGAGAAAAAAACAGAAAGAAAATTTATCATCCGTAAAAGGATTAAAAGAGGCTCAAGAAAAATTGGGGAAAGTACAGGAAAAGATACAAGAAGAAACCTCAAAACTGGACAATCAAATAATAGACGCATTAAATAAAAAAATAGAAATAATACAAACGTCTACCACGCAGGAAAAAGAAGAACACAAAACAGAGCCAACACTCAACCACGGTTTTGCGCTTCAAGTAGCAGATGAGATTATAAGAATAGAAAAAAATTTAGCCAGAATGGGATGCGAAAACAAGTGGTACAAACCACTAAGTAAAGCCATTGAACGACTGGAAAACAATCTGAGAACTGAAGGTTACGAAATAACCGAAATGTTGAACAAACCCTACCACGAAGGACTCAGAGTGGAAGCTGATTTCACCACAGATGAAACAATAGAAAAAGGAGCTCAAATCATAACCTCAGTTTTAAAACCAGAAGTTTTATACAAAGGAGAATTAATTCAAAAAGCAAACATTATAGTATCACAAAACATATAAGAATATGACAAGATTAAAAATTGATTATGGTATAGATTTGGGAACAACCAATTCTGCCATTTGCAGGATGGAAAACGGCGTGCCAACCATAAAAAAAATAGAGGTAACCGATGATATAATGCCATCTTGTGTTTCTTTCAATAAAAAGAAAAGCATAATAGTCGGAACAGCGGCATACAGAAGCCTTAAAAGTGATAAACGAAAATCAGTAAAAAAAGGGAACAAAGATTCTTCAAACACCTTTATCGAATTTAAACGAGGCATGGGCAATGATGTCAAATTCCATAGCAGTAATATGGAGCGAGACTATACCCCCGAGGAATTATCTGCAGAAGTATTAAAAGCACTAAAGTCATATATATCAGACGAGAACGTCAATGCCGCTATAATTACGGTTCCTGCAAAATTTACAGTCAACCAAAAAACAGCCACATTACAAGCTGCGGAAAAAGCTGGATTTCAACAATGCGAATTACTGCAAGAACCTGTCGCTGCAGCAATGGCATACGGACTTAATTCTTCTGAAAAAAATGGAAACTGGATGGTATTCGACTTTGGTGGTGGGACATTTGATGCGGCCCTCTTGAAAGAAGAAGATGGAATCATGCAGGTCTATGACACCGAAGGTGATAATTATTTAGGAGGAAAAAACTTGGATGAGGCATTGGTAGACAACATACTGATACCCTACCTTTCAGAAAATTTTGCAATTGACGACATTCTTAACGACAATGACAAAAAACAAGCGTTAAGAGAAGCCATGAAAACTTATGCAGAAGAAATAAAAAATGAACTTTCTTTTAAAGACCACTATGACCTTTACACTGATCCTGGGGATCTATGTGAAGACGAAAATGGAGATGATATCAACCTTGACCTGACACTAACACAGCAACAAGTAAATGACATCTTTATTCCTATTTTTCAGAAAGCAGTAGATATATGCAAAAAGCTAATAGAAAGGAACCACCTATGTGGAAACCAAATTGACAAGTTGATACTTGTAGGAGGCCCTACACATTCTCCTCTTATCAGAAAAATGCTAAGGGAACAAATAACAGACAATGTCGATTTCAGCCAAGATCCAATGACCGTAGTTGCAAAAGGTGCCGCACTATATGCATCAACCATCGATAACAAAAACGCAACAAACGAAATATCAAAACAGACATTAAAGTTAGAGGTGACATTTGAACCAACTTCAGTAGAAACAACGGAATGGGTCAGCATAAAATTGAGTGACGACGACAATATTGAGACCACCTGGATAGAATTGGAAAGAAACGACAAAAGTTGGGCCAGCGGAAGAACAGAAATCAATAAAAAAGGGGATGTGGTCGAGGTGCATTTAAACGAAGGTAAAGCGAACGCTTTCAAAATATCGGCATTTGATAAACAAGGAAACCATATAGATTGCTTCCCTGAAGAAATAAGCATCATTCAGGGTTCCAAAATAGGAAGTGCACCACTACCCTACAACATAGGAATCGCAGTATGGGATGAAGAAAAAGACAAAAATATATTCACTGCATTAAAAGGATTGGAAAAAAACAAGCCCGTCCCGGCTGTAGGTGTACGCAATGGGTTAAAGACGACCAACAAATTAAGACCAGGCATAGCTTCAGACTTGATTAGGATTCCTGTCTATCAAGCAGAAAGTAATGGTGAAGGAAAAAATGCGACCTTATTTGAGTATGTAGCTGATGTTATTGTTACAGGGGAAGAAGTAAATGACCTGATAGAAGAAGATACAGAAATAAATGTAACATTAAAAGTTGATACTTCAGAAATGATGACCATGGAGATGTTCTTTCCCACATTGGATTTCTCTATAAAAAAGAAATTAGATACTTCTAAAAAGCAAGTTGCATCGGAAGAGGAAATTTCTTCTTCGATACAAGGGGCAGACAGAACTCTAAATAATATAAACAATGGAGATGAAACTGAACGTTTAAAAAACAAATTGGACGATGTCAGAAAAGAGAGTCAAAACAGCAATGACAGAAAGGCAGTTCTACAACATTTAAAAGAAGTTCTGAGGGAGATAGAAGATTTAAATGATGGTACAGAATGGGATAGAATTGAAACAAATATTCAAGAAGGATTTGACAGATTAATAAATGCCAACAAGGACTTAGGGAATGCGCAAACTTCTAAGATAATAGAAGAATTAAGAGAACAAACAGACAAAGTAATAAGAGAAAAGGATATAAAAGCAGGAAGGACTGTTTTAAAACAAATAGAAGAATTGTTCTTTGAGTTAACAAAATTCTATCAGGTAATACATTTCATAAAGGATTGGAATGAAAATTTCGACAATGAAAATTGGAAAGACAGAAACAGAGCAAGACAGTTAGTGAACATTGGTATGGATAAAATAAACAACAATCCGACTTACAATGAACTACTGCCCATTGCTCAAGAGCTGATAAACTTACTGCCTCGCACCAATAATTTACCAAACGGAATATTAAAACAATAAAATGAGCCAATTAATTGAAATAGAAGTTACTTGTCCACATTGTGGAAAAATATACAAAACAAAAGTATTTCGCACAATATGGGGAGAAAATCAAGTGTGTCGGAAACAAGTAATGGAAAACAATATCAATAACGTTACTTGTCCTTACTGCCAATTCTCATTTCACGCACCTCTAGCAATGATGTACGTAGACGTAAATGAAAAATTTGCAGTATGGTGGGAACCTTATCACGACGACGGCATAGACTCTGATACAGAAGGATACAGAAAAATGTTTGGAGAAGGAAATTTCTATCAAACAGCACCGCGCATAAAAGATTGGGAGGAATTCAAAAACACAATAAAAAAATTCTATAAAGGTGAACTTGTCGGCAATCCCATAACAAAAATGGATATAAATGCAACAACCACACACAAACCTGATATTAAAAGGTCAGGATGTTTAGGATTAATTGCGCTGATATTAGTTATAGGAACAACCATAGGATATTCTACTTTATAAAATAAAAAAACATATAAATTCGACCCCAAGTTAATAATTATTAACCTGGGGTTGAATAATTAAAAGATCATGGCAAAATTTGAGAAACACGATAAAATAGATGGATATGAAGTTCTTTTTTTTATCAAATTAGGTAAATATGCAGAAACATACCGAGTAAAAAATAAGAACGGCAAACAAAGGTTTTTAAAACTCATTAATCCTTCAAAATTAGAATCCTATCAAATTGACAAAAATGGAAACATCATAGAAATTGAAGTTTCAAAACATCTACATCATAACAACATATGTGAATATGTTTCAGATGGAAATATCATCAAAGATGGTCAAAAATTATATTATATCACATACAATTATATTAGCGGAGAAACAGTCTCACAAAAATGCATAAGAGAACAAAAATGCTCCGTTTACGATGCAAAACACATTGCAATAGGAGTATTGAATGCGTTAGACTATTTACATAATTTGTACGAACCTATAATACACAACGAAATCACAAGTTTAAACACGATGGTGGACATGGTCTCCGAAGAAGAAACGCCTAAACTAATAGATTTCGGAGCTTCTCAATTTTTAAAAGAGACAACGCAAATTCCAATAATAGAAGGTTTAAACCCTTTTTACCTTGCCCCCGAAAGGTTTAAAGGAGTATGCTCTACAAAAACAGACTTATATTCTGTAGGCGTACTACTATACCATTTAATATTCGGACAAACGCCTTGGCTGACAGACCTATCAAGAATAGAAGAAAAAGATAGGATAGAAACAATTATCAAAAAGAAAAGAGAACCTCTAAAAATATTAGATACAGATATCTTTGAATTAGATGAACAACTGATAAATACAATAGAAAAAGCGACCTGTTTTGACGAAGAAAAAAGATTTCAAACTGCAAAAGAATTTATACAGGCCTTAAACGGAGAAATAAAAATATCGGGTGGTAATAATTGCGACATGCAATCCTTACACAAAATAGAAAAAAAAGGGAATGGATTTAGCGATATAGCAGGAATGAATGATCTTAAAACTCAAATAAAAGAAGATCTGATTGATATGTTGCAAAATCCTGAACCATATAAAGAGATGGGACTAAACCTACCTAACGGAATTCTTTTTTATGGGCCACCAGGATGCGGAAAAACATTTTTTGCAGAAAAACTAGCAGAAGAAGTAGGAAGCAATTATATGTATATAAGTTGCTCAGATGTGGCATCTCCATATATACATGGGGGACAAACAAAAATAGCTGAAATATTTTCAGATGCACAAAAGAATGCACCTTCTATATTATTCTTAGACGAGATTGATGCATTACTAACAGACAGAAAAGAGCAGCACAATGTAAGTGAATCAGGTGAAGTCAATGAATTTCTAACTCAAATGAATAATTGCGGGGAAAGAGGCATTTTCGTAATAGGGGCCACAAACCAACCTGAGAAAATAGACAAAGCTGCATTGAGAGGGGGAAGACTTGAGAAACAATACTATATAGCGAATCCGGATTTTGAATCAAGATGTTCCTTATTTGAGCTATACTTAAAAAACAGATCTGAATTGGGAATCGACTACAAAGCTCTTGCAAAATCAACAGACGGATTAGTATCCGTTGATATAAAACTAATAACAGACGTAGCTGCACGAAAGGCAATACATATGAACAAGAAAAAAATAACAGAAACAATTTTGGAAGATGTCATAGCCTCTTTTCAACCAACAGTATCAAAAGCAGAAATTAAGAGATACGAAAATTTACGAGACCTAATGAGAGGAAACAATAAAACAAATATGCCACACATAGGATATTAACCATCAGTTAAAGAAAGAAAAAAATAAAAATAGAAGAAAACGAAAAACGACAGATCCTTCTCTATTATATTTTTGCATCACCAAATAGAAGCAGTATAACAACACCAGGGGCGGCCCCGCATGAGGCCGCCCTTTTCCTGTGGCAGACGGAACCCTCCGCCTGTCTTCCTTCATGTGAGCGCACAAAAAAGGTCCTCCGGTCAGAAACCTGACCGGAGGACCTTGAAGGTGGCGGCTGC
>OBMA010000108.1_pt1 | contig 39083 bp, 35 predicted proteins | sample 1539141 | NCBI WGS metagenome assembly OBMA01 (sample SAMEA3991484, study PRJEB22521) | metagenome | biome: anthropogenic terrestrial biome; feature: sewage plant; material: raw primary sludge | place: Sweden | collected 2012-09-26
AACCTTTGTCTGTATCGGCAACAAGCATACGATGGCTGCTCATTTCAACAATCTGAATAGTTGACTTGATGTCTGTTCCTTTTTGAATAGCATCTGCTGCGCTTGTAAATGGTTCATGTTGAACTAGTTGGAAACCACGACTGTGATAAACAAGTGTGTAACCAGCAATACCTGTTTCTTTGTGATAAGCCTGAGAGAACCCACCGTCAATGACCATAAGTTTTCCGTCTGCCTTAATAGGATTTTCTCCATTCATCACGTGTACAGGAACGTGACCATTGATGATATGTCTGTTTGGACCTTTCACGCCAAATGCGTCAAGAATATTATCCACAATCTCAGCATTGTCCCTTAGTTTGAAGTAGTTACCTTTTTCCTCCTTGTGAGTTTCTTTGTCGGCAATGAAGTAACGTTCGAATGTTGCCATTTTACTTTTGTCAAACAAAGGACTGTCAGGACCGCACCACAGATAAATGAAATAGTCGATGGCGTATTGTTTTTCGTCTGTAGCCGTGTCATCTTGAAAAGCCGACCTTATAAGCATTCCTGTATGATGAAATAGTTCACGACCTTTACAAACCATATTAGGAGTAATGGCTACCTCTTTTAAACTGCCGTCTTCATTAAGTGGGATAGAGGCATGGAAAAGCAAATTGTCATTTCGTATTGCATACATACAACCATGTTGCAGCATGAGCCGTATGTGCTTATGAAGTTTTTCACTTACTTGGAAAGAATGATGAAGTTTTTCAATCAATGCTTTTTCTTCAGCGTTAAGTTTGCAGGGATGCTTAGGGTCAATAGTTGGGAAACAGCAACTTGAAAGTGTGTATTCCTTACCGTCAAGCATTATGGTACCTTTGTCATAGTCTATGAATTTATAAAGTTCTCTATCCTGCATTTTCCATTCAGGGTGAGCTTCAAAAATTCGTGCTTCTTCCTTTAACTGTATGATCGTGATTGCCTTGTGCATCTGTGCGGTAAGCCTCATGGTCTTATCGTCCATTTTCTTTGCTCCTCCACTTAGTCTAGGCATGAATTCCTCACAAGGATCATCGTTATAGGTATCCATGGCGAAAGTTGCAAGCGGAACAAGATTTATACCGTATCCATCTTCTAGCGTTGTGAGGTTGGCGTATCTGAGACTAAGACGAATCACGTTGCACATACAAGCGTTATTTCCTGCACATGCACCCATCCATAATATATCATGGTTGCCCCATTGTATGTCCCAACTGTGGTATTGCTCCATAGTGTCCATAATGATATGGGCACCAGGACCACGGTCGTAGATGTCGCCAAGGATATGCAGCTCGTCGATAGCCAGACGCTGAATGACATTGCTGATAGCGATTATAAAATCATCGGCTCTTCCTGTAGATATAATGGTATCTACAATTACATTTATATAGGCGGTCTTATTTGAATTATTTTCGGTATGCTCATGAAGTAATTCCTCAATGATATACGAGAATTCTGCAGGAAGAGACTTTCTTACTTTAGAGCGAGTGTATTTACTTGATACGACACGACATACCGCAACCAACTGATGAAGAGTGATGTGATACCAGTCATTGATATCGTTTTCTACCTCCTTTACGAGTTCTAGTTTCTGTTCTGGATAATAAATAAGCGAACAAAGTTCACGTGTTTCCTGTTCACGAAGCGTATTACCGAAAAGCTCGTTAACTTTTCGCTTTATGTTTCCGGAAGCGTTTTTCAATACATGCTGAAATGCTTCATATTCGCCGTGGATATCAGCAAGAAAATGTTCAGTGCCCTTAGGCAGATTAAGAATAGCCTGAAGATTTATAATCTCCGTACTGGCATCAGCAATTGTCGGAAACGTGTTTGACAACAATTGCAAATACCTCATGTCTTTCTTGATATCGTATTTCTTCATAATATTGTTTTTTTAATTTTCTTGGTTAAATTATTATCTATAGCTGTAATAGGCATGAAGCCCTCTGAGAGTTGTGTCTTTTCTTCCATGACTTTTTCAAGACTTTCCATAAAGTCGTAGATTTTAAGCCTATCTAATATCTCAGCCATCTTGTCTTCATCATAATCTGATTTTATCAGTAGGGTGCAGAAGTCGTCAAGTTCTTGTTGTGCAATTTGTCGCCTGTGATATCTGTATCTCATGTAAAGGCAGCTCTTTAACACGTCTTTCAGAACGTTGTCTTGTATGTCATCTTTTAGTTTTTCTATTCTTTTAGCGATATTATCCTTTATAGCTTCTTCATGTTTGATAATAACCTCGTCATACAGTTGTTTGAAATTCGCACTGAATAATGCCTGTGATATATCATGTGTAACTCCAGGATTCTTTATCAGAACAACGTTAGTACCTTTATACTTTTCTTGAAGATACTTTTGTTCGTTTTCTCCGACAGCATGTATGAATCCGTTTTTTAAAATAAACTTTTCATAACATGAACTGTTCCATGGTGAGATAGTGGCAAGAGGAGAGTACACAACAGGTATAAGCCTTCTTCTGGCATTGCGCATCTTGGATATAATAGTCTGTGTTGGAGTGCCTACAGCATGAAGCACGTCATAGTCATTATTATCTGTAATAACCATACCGTTGTCTTCAATGGCTTTCTTCAAAGAATTTAAGAAAGCCATTTGTGCAGTGTTTCCACTTATGTTGGAATATTCTATCCTTATGCGCATATCAAAATCACTAATTAAAGTTTATGACTTGTGAAGTTGTTCTTGTCAGCATGTATATAACTAATCTTATATAGAATGTTTTTCCAAGTCAGTTTAAGTTCTGTGAAGAACATTATACCTGCTGGAATATCTTCGTCAAGTTGCTTTATAGCTCTGTTGGCAAATATAGTTCTTGTTATTATCATCAATAACAGAGAAAAGCCACTTGCGCCTGCTAATATCCAATTCTGTTGCGTTACAGAGTAAGCAATAGCTGCCAAAGAAACAATAAAACTCAAATGAAGCATTATGTTGCAGAAAAACGTATATATGCGATTGGCTTTATATCCATTAAGCAGATTACGTGATGCCCTGAAAAAGATGTTTCTATTGTGCCATGTCTTCCTTGTAGGTTCATCCTCATATAGCCATGAACTTCTTCGTACATCAACGGCTGTATTCATATTCTTCGCATATTTGTTTACTAGGAAATCGTATTCACCTCTAAGCAATTGCAGGTTACCTCTGAATCCTTCATCCTTCATGAACTGTTCCTTATGGAAAGCGATGTTCTGGCAATTTGTAGCCCATGCCTTTCCATTTTGTGCACTGCTAAGTCTGTTGTTGGCAATTAATGCATGTTCAAACCTCCAAGATTTTCGTGTGTTGTTGTCAAGAGAGGTATATCCCATTACGAAATCAGTTCCAGGTTGCATGTTCTGGGTGAAAGAAGATAGCCACTTTTCATCAAATGGTCTGCAACAAGGATCTGTAACAATAATCCAATCAGTCTTTGCCGCTTTCACTCCGATAGTGATAGCTAATTTCTTTCTGCTCATGTAGCGTGAAGACTCAGGGAGATATGTGGCATAGAGATTTTTGTTTTCAGGCATGAGCCTGTTCATCAAGTCCTCTGTTTCCCTGTCATTCTTGTCGGCAATCACGATAATTTTGAAATCGCCTTTATAGTCTTGATTAAGAAATGCCGGAAGATTACGCTTTAAATCTGTTGCCTCATCATGCACAGGAATGATAATGCTAACTGGAATAGCGTTGTCATTATTGTCATTCTCGTTGTTGTCAGACTCGTATATTTTTATTCTACGCAAAAAAGGACTTGCCAGCGAGGCTACTATTGCCAACAAGATTACTATTATTCCTACTATTAATGTTAATTGATCTATTATCATAAAATTTTTCCCGTAACAATATTCTGGGAACGTTTATAGTTCCTCTGTTATATATCCTTTAGGGAGTTGACGGCAGTTGTATTGACTAGCCATAATCTCTCCGTAAGCTCCTGCGCTTCTCAAAGCCAGAAGGTCACCACGTTTTGTCTTATTTAGGTCTATTGCCTTTGCAAAAACATCGCTTGACTCGCAAATAGGTCCAACGACATCGTAGGTCTCATTCGGTTCATCACTACTGATATTCTCTATCTTGTGATAAGCATGATACAAGGCAGGGCGTATGAGGTCTGTCATACCAGCGTCTACAATAGCAAACTGCTTTACGCTTCCTTGCTTTATATATAGAGTTTTGGTGATAAGACTTCCGCACTGTGCCACTACAGCACGACCAAGTTCGAAATGGAGCTTTTGACCATTACGAAGTTTGAGATGATGTGCGTATGTGTCAAAATAAGACTTGAAATCAGGAATAGGTTCTCTGTTTGGATAATCGTAACTAACTCCAAGTCCACCACCAACATTGATATTCTCCACTTTGATGTGATGACTCTCAAGTTGATCTTGAAGTTCATTTATCCTGTTACATAGTGAAATGAAATCGTTCATGTTCAGAATTTGGCTTCCGATATGGAAATGCAGACCGATGAACTTTATATTCTTCATTTTAGAAGCCTCTTCAATGATGTCTTCCATATCACGCATGGCGATACCAAACTTATTTTCAGCCAGACCGGTTGTTATATTGGCATGTGTATGTGCTCCAACATCTGGATTAATACGAAAGGCTACTCTCGCAATCTTACCTTTATTTTCTGCAAGTTCATTTATGACTTCCAGTTCAGGAACACTCTCTACATTGAAGCAGAATATGTCCTTGTCAAGTCCGAGATTGATTTCCCAGTCGCTTTTTCCAACACCGGCATAGACAATCTTGTTTGTCGGGAATCCAGCTTGAATAGAAGCCTTGATTTCTCCGCCGCTTACGCAGTCTGCACCAAGACCTGATTGACAGATTACATTAAGCACCTTTGGATTGGCATTAGCTTTTATCGCATAATGCACAATAAAGTTCTCGTGCTTGCCGGCTTCCATATTTATAGATGCAAGAGTCTGTCGTAACAGATTCGTGTCATAATAATAGAAGGGGGTCTGTATTTCCTGAAATTTGTCTATATTAAATTTACCTTTCATCTTTGTCGTATTTTCAGTGTGTGTGCGTTGTGATGCTTTTTTATACTACTTGTTGTTGAAAAGTACGTCGCTTAGATTTTGAAGTGCACGCTTCTTGTCAGCCTCACGAATGAGGAATGATATGTTGTAGTTGCTTCCACCGTAAGAAATCATTCTCACAGGAATGCTCTTCATTGCGTCGAGGGCTAAAGTCTCGAATCCAAGATTGCTCCAGTCGAGGTCTCCGACAACGCAGATGATACACATATCACTGTCAACGGTGACAGTTCCGTATTTTTTTAGTTCATCAACAATTTCGTTTAGATGTGTGTGGTTGTCGATGCTCATAGATACACCAACCTCACTGGTAGCGATCATATCAATAGGAGTCTGGTAACTTTCGAATATTTCGAATACCTTACGCAGAAAACCTGTAGCCAAAAGCATGCGGCTACTCTTAATCTTTACAGCTGTGATATTGTCCTTAGCTGCAACAGCCTTTATTTTGCCTTTGACAATTACATTATCAATGATAGTGCCTTCAGCCTGTGGGTCCATTGTATTTTTCAATCTTACAGGGATGCCTGAATATTTTGCAGGCTGGACACATGTAGGATGAAGTATCTTAGCACCGAAATAAGCAAGTTCGGCAGCTTCCTCAAAGTTTAGTTGGCGAAGCGCTTCTGTCTTGTCTACGATTCTAGGATCGTTGTTGTGCATACCATCAATGTCAGTCCATATCTGTATTTCATCAGCAGGTAGGGCTGCACCGATAAGAGAAGCTGTATAGTCGCTGCCTCCACGTTGTAGATTGTCTACCTCACCGTAAGCGTTGCGACAGATAAAGCCTTGAGTGATATAAATCTGGTAGCCTTCGTTTTCCTTCATGACATCAGCCAACTTATCCTTTATATATTGTGGATCAGGCTCTGCATTCTTGTCAGTACGCATGAAGTCAAGAGCATTCAGAAGGACTGCCTTTACACCTGTTTCTTGAAGGTAATTCACAACCATATTGGTGCTCATGATTTCACCTTGAGCAACAATACTTTTTTCTTCAAAACTTGTGAAAAGGTCTTTTGTAAAAGAACGAAGATATTCAAACTCCCCATGGAGAAAATCTTTAGTCTTTTGCTGATATTCATCTGTAGAGTATACATCCTCTACATGCTGCAAATATCTCGTTTCGAGCTTATTTATAATTTCATTGGCACCGTCTGGATTTTTCTTATACAGATAATCAGAAATCTCAACCAATGAATTTGTCGTTCCGCTCATTGCTGAAAGAACGATAAATGTTGGTTCACCTGATTCCGTTACGAGAGAGGCTACACTTTTCATGCGTTCAGGTGATCCGACAGAAGTACCTCCAAATTTCATTACCTTCATAATAGTAATATTTAGTTTCGATGTTAATGTCTTTTATATAGGTATTTATGAGTCGCTTTCGGCAGCATCCTCACTTAAATCGATATGATTATATTCTGTTGTGACGTCTTTTATTTCTGCATCTTTGCATCTGTAAACAATACCAGGAAATTTGTCAAGCATAGGGATGTTATGCGTAGACATTACCACGGCTGTACCTGTGCTTGTGATGTCCTTCAGCAGGCTAATGATGTTGCTAGCTGTCTCTGGGTCAAGATTGCCAGTTGGTTCGTCGGCAATAATTATTTTTGGCTTGTTCAGAATCGCTCTTGCTATTGCAATACGCTGTTGTTCTCCACCAGAAAGCTCATGTGGTAGTTTATCTATCTTGTCAAGCATGCCTACATCTTTCAATACGCTTTCTATGCGTTCACAGATTTCTTTCTTGTCTTTCCATCCTGTTGAACGTAAGACAAACTCTAGATTCTTTCTTACCGTGCGGTCATTGAGAAGTTTAAAGTCCTGAAAGATAATTCCCATTTCTTTTCTTAGAGCAGGTATTTCACGTCTTTTCAGAGTTATCAGGTTACGATCGAGGACTTCAGCTTGCTGTTCTTCTTTGTCATCGTAAACATCAAGTTCACAGTAAAAAGTCTTTAGAAGACTGCTCTTACCAGAACCAACTTTACCTATTATATATATAAATTCACCTTCATCTACATGAAAGTTTACATCTTTTAGTATCAAGCTTTCGCCTTGGTACACATCAACGTTGTTATAATTAATCAAACTCATACTAAAATGTCTTTGTTAATCTTGTTGTATTATTCCATTTCACCTTTACTTTTTGCTATTCTGCGCGCCTTGTCCCAATCAGGGTTATGACGTTTGAGCAGTTCCATAGCAACATCTTCTATTCTCAATCCCTTGCTTGACAGCAATACGATGAGATGATAAAGCATGTCTGATGCCTCGTAAATCATTTTATCGTCAGTGCCAGCTGTAGCCTCAATAACAGTTTCGAGAGCTTCCTCACCAACTTTCTGAGCCATTCTGTTTACTCCCTTATTAAACAAACTTGTTGTGTAGCTGCCTTCAGGCATTTCTTCGTGTCGTTTGTTTATAAAGTCCTGTAATTCACTAAGAAAGTGTATAGGGTTATAATCGTTTTCTTCAGCCCAACAGGTATCTGTTCCCTTATGGCATGTAGGACCATCTGGATGAACACGTACCAGTAGGGTATCGTTGTCACAATCAATTTTAATATTGACAAGATTAAGAAAATTGCCACTAGTTTCACCTTTTGTCCAAAGACAATTGCGAGAGCGACTCCAAAAAGTAACCTTTTTAGTTTCTATAGTCTTGTTGTAGGCCTCTTCGTTCATGTATCCAAGCATGAGTACATTTTTGGTAACGGCATCCTGAATGATTGCCGGTACAAGACCATTCATTTTATCGAAATCAATATTCATAATCAATCTGTTATATTCTTACGTTAATACCTTCTTTGCAAAGGTAATCTTTTAAATCAGAAATCTTTATTTCTCCGAAGTGAAATACACTTGCTGCCAATGCTGCATCTGCTTTGCCAATTGTGAACGCATCCTTGAAATGCTCTTTTGATCCAGCTCCGCCGCTTGCTATGACTGGTATGCTGACTTCTTCTGAAAGTCTAGCTAAGGCTTCGTTGGCAAATCCTTGTTTCACTCCATCATGGTTCATACTCGTGAATAGTATTTCTCCAGCTCCACGGTCAGCGACTTCCTTAGCCCATTCGAACAAGCCCCTGTCTGTGCGTTCTCTTCCACCTTTAGCATAACAATGCCATCCGTCTTCGTCAAGACGTGCGTCAATGGCGCATACACAGACCTGAGAACCGTAATGGCTTGAAATCTCATTTATAAGTGCTGGATTTCTTAATGCAGAACTGTTTATGCTAACTTTGTCTGCACCTGCATTCAGCAATCTTGCAACATCTTTTAGTTCATTGATACCGCCGCCGACAGTGAAAGGAATATTTATCTCTTTGGCAACTCTTGTAACCATGTCGGTAAATGTTTTTCTTCCTTCATAACTTGCTGTAATGTCAAGAAATACTAGTTCGTCGGCTCCAGCTTTGCTGTAAGCCTTACCTAGTTCAACAGGATCTCCGGCACTTCGCAGATTAATGAAGTTTGTTCCCTTTACAGTCTCTCCATTTTTTACGTCAAGACACGGGATGATGCGTTTAGCTAGTCCTTTCATATAGCCAATGACTTTATATCTATTTTACCTTCATAGAAGGCTTTACCAAATACTACAGCAGGTATTCCTGCATTATTCAAGTCAGTAATGTCTTCGTTAGATGAAACACCTCCGCTTGCTATGAGATGCAATTGTGGATAGGCTTTCATAATGTCCTTGTATAAATTTGTGGCAGGACCTTGCAAAGTTCCGTCTTTGCTTATCTCAGTGCATAATACATTTCTCACGCCTTTGTCAACATATTGTTTCAGAAATGGTAGAAGTTCTTCAGAAGAATCTTCTTTCCAACCATTGATTGAAATCTTTCCGTTTCTTACATCAGCTCCAAGAATAAGTCTTTCTGCACCGTACATCTCTATCCATTCAAGAAATAGTTGTCGGTTTGTAACAGCAACACTTCCTATGGTCACCATGCTGGCTCCGGCTTCAAAGGCTTTCTCAATATCATTCTTTGTCTTGATTCCACCACCAAAGTCAACAGTTAAATTTGTAGCCTTTGTTATTTCCTTCAAAACGCCATCATTAACGATATGCTTAGATTTTGCTCCGTCCAAATCAACGACATGAAGACGCTTGAATCCCAACTCTTCAAAATGAATGGCAACCTCAACAGGGTTATTATTATAAACCTTCTTCTGGTTGTAGTCACCTTTGGTGAGTCGGACGCATTGTCCATTTATTATGTCTATTGCTGGTATGAGTTCTATATTCATAAAGTCGGGTTGTTACATTTTAAGAAAGTTCTTCAAGATCTGTTCTCCGATATCTCCGCTCTTTTCAGGATGAAACTGGCATGTGTAGAAATTATCTTTGTGCATGCAAGCTGAGTAGGGTAGTATGTAGTCTGCGGTTGCTATGGTGTTTTCACAAATAGGAACATAGTAGCTGTGTACGAAATAGACGTAGGGATGTTTCCCCAAATCTTTCAGTAACATTCTTGCTGCATTGTCTGTTTCTTCGCGCATATATATTTCTTCCCATCCCATAGCTGGTACCTTATCCTCATGATTCGTTGGCTTGAATCTCTTTACATCGACATCAAAGATGCCAATGCAGTCAACATCACCTTCTTCGGAGTGACGGCATAATAGTTGCTGACCTACACAAATGCCAAGAACGGGCTGTCTGAGGTTTTTTATCACCTGGTCTAGTCCGTGTGCTTTTAAATATGTCATAGCCTCAAGTGCATTTCCCTGTCCTGGGAATATCACTTTGTCAGCCTTTTGCAGTTCATCTGCACTGTCTGTTAGAGTAGGTGTTATTCCTAGTCTCTTTATTGCATTTACGACAGAATAGATGTTACCGGCATTGTATTTTACGATCGCAACGTTCATTCTATAATTATGAGAATATAATCGTTTTGTTATGATATGTCAGAATCTTGCGTTCTATATGTTTGGTTACGGCACGACTAAGTACAATCTTTTCTAGATCCTTTCCTTTTAAAACCAAACTTTCTGGTGTGTCCTTATGGCTAATACGAGTTACATCCTGATCAATAATTGGACCAGCATCAAGCTCAGCTGTGACATAATGACTTGTTGCACCTATAATCTTCACACCGCGCTCCCATGCTTGGTGGTATGGTTTTGCTCCAACAAAAGCTGGTAAGAACGAATGGTGTATGTTGATAATATGGTTAGGGTAGCTGTTGATAATCTCATCACTTATTATCTGCATGTAGCGTGCTAGAACTATAAATGTAACCTTTTCCTTCTTTAAAAGTTCCATTTCGGCAGCTTCAACTTCAGCTTTATTGCTATGGTCTTTCTTTATTGACCATACGTAATAAGGTATGTCGAATTGCTCTGCTACATATCTCAAATTTTCGTGATTGCTAACGATGCAAGGGATGTCTACATTCCATTCTCCAGCTTTGTATCTTGCCAAAAGATCATATAGACAATGACTCATTTTGCTTACGAAAATAGCCATACGTGGTTTATCATCGTTAAAGTAAAGATTGAAATCCATATTATATCTCTTTGCATACAAAGTGGAAATAATATCTTCAATCTTTTCTCTTGGAATGGTGAACTTTTCTAGTTCCCATTCAAGACGCATGAAAAACATGCCATCCTCTCTGTCAACATATTGATCAAGATATACAATATTGCCATGATTATCTGTGATAAACTTGGTGATTTCGCTGATGATGCCCTGCTCGTCAGGACAATGGAGGAGCAATATAGCTGTCGGTTTCATTCTAAATCTTTCAAATTGATACTTAATTTCGATATATCCTTTACAATTGCAAAGATAGATATTTTAATTAAGAAAAAAGAACATGCAACGTGATTTTTTATTAATCTGTAATTTATGCGATTTTTATGTCAATTAAGAATGTAATATGGGCGCATCGTATATGAAAATACGGAAAATATCAATCTTTGCCGGCTTCTCTTAAGATAATACTGGTTGCACCGATAGTGAATAGAGAACCATCTTCGATTACGCGGCGTTCACGGTTTCCCAATATCTCGTTGTCTACAAATGTTCCTGTGTAACTAGGACCGTCACGAAGTACATATTTAAGTTTGCCTTTTTTATCGTGACAAACATTTATTATGCAATGATTGATGTCGATACTTGGGTCATTGGTTTCAATAGCGCAGTTTACACCACTGTTCTTCATATATCGTCCAATTATGTTATCGCCCATCTGCAAAGGAATTACCTGTTTGTAATGAAATACATTTTCAATTACGACAATAGATCCACAACCCTTTTCGTTTGACTGCTCATCTATTTTTTCTTCCTTTTGAGTGTTACGAAGTTTTGAAACACCTATACGTATGCCAAATTGCTTTCCACATTCAGGACATTCAAATACCAATGACTGTCCTTGTTCATATTTAGTCTCGTCAAAAGTGATAAAATTATCACATTTTGGACAACGTACTCGTTTCATAATTTAAAATAGTTATTTAATATGCATTACCCAACAATCAGCAAAATCTGCCTTGTCATTGAGTTTGTTTAAAGCCTTTCTCGCGTCTTCTTTAGACTGATATTCGCCGTAAATAACTTTATTGCCACTGTTTCTGGAAAGGACTTCGGCTTCGCTATATCCTCTTTTGTGTAGCTTTTCTACGTATTCGGCTGCATTACTCTTTGCTACACGACTAGCAAGGACAATACAATAATATGAAGATTTATTCTTGTCTACACTTTCCCTAGAGAAACTTGAAGTGTTGCTTCCTTTTGTGACCTTTTCTTTTATGGTCAAAGCTTTTGTTATTTCGTGCTCAGCATTGCCTACAGTAATATCTTTAGGCATGATACGAGTAAGTAATTCTGTATCTATTTTGCTCCCTGACATAGAAGCCATTTCTCCATTCCCAAGAGAAGACGGTATTAGCAAGAATGCAAATAAAGCAATACAGGCTACAGCGATGTTACGTACAATACTCCTGCGAATAGTGTATGTCTTTTCTTCTTCCTCTGTATCTGTGTAAAAGTCTAATATCTTAGTTGAGCTTTGCAGGGCATTAACTTCTACTTCTTCAGACTTATTATCTTCATCTTCGGATAAAGTTAAAACGGGCATTTGAAAACTTCCCAATCCATAGAGATTTGGTGTTAAAAGTCCAGCTTCACAAGGTTCAAAAGTATAACGTCCTTCTTGACTGATTTTTAGAGTTCCGATATCTGTAAGTTCGAAATAACCATCGTTGTCAAGAATTTGCTTCATTTCGTCAGTTTCTTTCTCAATTCTACGAACGGCCTCTGGATAGCTAATGTCATAAGCCTCCACATAAGATTGTGCAAGAAGTGAATCGTTGATTTTTAACTGAGGGTTGAAACCTATAGAACGTGTAGGTGGTAGGAATGAATTATCCCTAATATCATAGTGTGCTTCACAATAATGCGCCATAAATCCTCCGAAATTAGGGATGATAACACAATCATTGTTAAGCAACAAGATTTCTATATGTCTTTCTAGTTCTATCACGTTTGCAAAATTAATATTTTTATTTCAACATTCAAAGCTTTTATGCAAAAAATAATCTCAAATATTTTTTTTGTTGTTTTTGTTTTGTAAAGTCATATTTATTTGTTATATTGGGAAAAATGTTTTGTGTTTGTTATTGATGTATTATGCTTGATATTTATGTTATTTTTTATTGCTTATTAGCAATGTTATAAGAGATTGCAGACTGCATTTCAGGATAAAAAAACAAAAAACTTCTGATTTTATTTTGTTCTTCTATTAACTTACATTATCTTTGCACAAGATATGCTACACTTGGAATAATCCAGTATGGCTTTATGATTCTGCTCTAGTTTGCATTATCTTTGATTTGAATTATTGTGGTGTTCAGTATGATTTGTGTGTACTTGTTCGCCTTTTTATATAAGTATATTTAGATAGTATGGATTATAGAAAAACAGAAATAGACGGTGTCTATATTTTAGAACCTCGTGTGTTTAATGATGACCGTGGCTATTTCTTTGAAGCATGGAAGAAGGAAGATTTTGAGGAACATGTAGGAAAGGTTGATTTCATACAAGACAATGAATCTAAATCATCTTATGGTGTGCTGAGAGGACTCCATTATCAGAAAGAAAAATATTCTCAAGCTAAATTGGTGCGTGTTATAAAAGGAAAGGTGATTGATGTTGCTGTAGATATACGCAAGAGCAGCCCTACTTTTGGAAAGCATGTAATGGTTGAACTTTCTGATGAGAATAAGCGCCAATTCTTTATCCCACGTGGTTTTGCACATGGCTTTTTGGTACTTAGTGAAGAAGCTGTTTTTACATATAAAGTTGACAATACTTATGCTCCTCAGCATGAAGCTAGTATTCGTTGGAATGACGAGGATATAAACATTCAGTGGCCTATTGCTACTAAAGATGTCGTTACGTCTGAAAAGGATTTGAAGGCTTCTTCTTTGAAGGATGCTGAATTGTTTGACTAATAATTCTCATTATGAATATAGCTGTTGTTGGAACTGGATATGTTGGACTTGTATCGGGAACATGTTTTGCTGATACAGGTGCGATTGTCACTTGTGTTGATGTTGATAAGGACAAAATAGAAAGACTGCAGCGTGGTGATATTCCAATATATGAACCTGGGCTGGACGAACTTGTAGTAAAGAACGTCAAGGCAGGACGCTTGAAATTCACGACTTCTTTGGCTGAAGTTCTTAATGATCAGCAAATTATTTTCTCTGCAGTTGGTACACCTCCTGATGAAGACGGTTCGGCTGACCTAAAATATGTATTGCAAGTTGCTCGTACAATAGGGCAAAATATCAATAAATATGTTGTTGTTGTTACCAAGAGTACTGTACCAGTAGGTACAGCCGCTAAGGTAAGGTCTGCAATCCAAGAAGAATTGGATAAGAGAGGACTTGATGTAAAGTTTGATGTTGCCAGCAATCCTGAATTTCTTAAAGAAGGCAATGCAATAAAAGATTTTATGAGTCCTGACCGCGTTGTCGTTGGTGTTGAAAGTGATAAGGCTAAACAATTGCTTACACGTCTTTACAAACCGTTTCTTATAAATAACTTCCGTGTGATATTCATGGATATTCCAAGTGCCGAAATGACAAAGTATGCCGCAAATTCAATGTTGGCTACAAGAATATCATTCATGAATGATATAGCTAATCTTTGTGAACTAGTAGGCGCGGATGTTAATATGGTGAGGCAGGGTATAGGTTCAGATACAAGAATTGGTCGTAAATTTCTTTATGCTGGATGTGGTTATGGTGGAAGTTGTTTTCCAAAAGATGTGAAAGCTTTGATAAAGACATCTGACAACAATGGCTATTCAATGGAAGTATTGAAGGCTGTTGAACGTGTGAATGAACATCAAAAGACTATCCTTTTTGAGAAACTTAAATCTTCTTTGGGAAAGCTTGAAGACAGAAACATTGCAGTTTGGGGCTTATCGTTCAAACCAGAAACAGATGATATGCGAGAGAGTACAGCATTGGTAATGCTTTCGCTTTTGCTTAAGTCTGGTTGTCATGTGCGAGTATATGATCCTGTAGCGATGGATGAATGTCGTAGGCGCATATCTGTGATTGCACAAGATAATACAAATATTGCTAATTTTGCAGATAATATAGAATATTGCCGTGATATGTATGAGGCTACACTTGATGCCGATGCTTTGTTGCTGTTGACAGAGTGGAAAGAATTCCGCTTGCCTAGCTGGGACGTAATATCTCGTTCTATGAGAAATCAACTAGTGCTTGACGGTCGTAATATTTTTGACTCAGAAGAATTGACAGATGCCGGATTTGAATATCATTGCATAGGTCGTTAAAACATTATGAAAAAAGAAATTTTAACAAGACTAGTTTTACCAATTATTGCTATAGTATTGACTACCGTGGCGTGTGGTAATAGAAAGGCAAATACTGAAAAGGCCTTGTCGGAGGATCTTACAGCTAAAAAAATGCTTCAGGGCGTATGGCTTGATGAAGATGAGGAAGATCCGGCTTTCAGGATTATCGGGGATACTATCTTCTATCCTGATAGTACTTCTCAACCAGTTTATTTCCAAATTGTGAAGGATACATTGATACTTCATGGCTCAAACATCGTGAAATATCAAATTTTGAAGCAAGCACCACATTTTTTTATGTTTAAGAATCAAAATGGTGATGTTGTTAAACTTGCAAAGACTTACGATCGCTCTTATTTGACTTTCTTTGGTGCAAAGCGTCCCGCGGCTTTAAATCAAAATAAACTCATTAAAAGGGATTCTGTTGTTGTGTATGGAAATGATCGTTATCATTGGTATATACAGATTAATCCAACTACTTATAAAGTTGTTAAGCCTACATATAATGATGATGGTGTGGAAGTTGACAATGTTTATTTCGATAATATTATTCATGTAAGCTTGTTCCGTGGTGCAACTCAGATATACAGTCATGACGTGCGCAAGGATGATTTCAATAAACAAGTACCGTCTCAAGCGCTTAAACAGAGTATTCTTAGTGATATAGTATATGCTGGTGCTGGCACTGATGGTTTTCACTTTAATGCAAGTGTCTGTATTCCTGATAGTCCAACAAGTTATCAGATTTTGATAATTGTAGGTTTTAACGGAAATATTAAATATAAAATATAAACTCAATAAAGTTATAGATATGGGCATTTATTCTTTTGAATAGATGCCCATTAATTTTATTAACTTGATGTTGACATGCAACATGTCGACCAAGAACAAGCTCTTCCTGTATTGAAAAAAATATTTTTTGTGAGTTTTTAATGCGATTTCCTACATGTTTTTGCCAAACGTATTGTTATACAACGTGTTAGCTTATGTAGGTTAGTCTGTTCTTATACATTTTAGGGAGTGATTAGGGCCTAATCACTCGGTTGTCCTACATGCTTTACGGAGTGATTAGGCCCTAATCACTCAATGGCGCACGGAAAAAGGTGATTTTATTTTTGTTGTACTTCATGCATTTTGACTATAATTGGAATTGGTTATAAACATTTTAGCTATACTTACTGAAGCACTATATATTTTTTAATGCTGTTATTGATAATCATTATAGTTTCTGAAATCCTTTACTGAAAAGGTTGGCATATCAAAATGCTGTATAAATCAGTTTTGTTTGTTAATTTTATTTACAAAAAGAAAAGATATTTCTATATTTGCAATTTCTATGAAAGATATCACTGCGATTTGCTTTGTAACCAAAGATGCGAAATAATGGCGGAACCAAAAAAGCAATTATCGTATTGCGATTTGATAAAATGCCATCGTTTTGAGTACAAATACGTGCGTATAATGTAGGAAGCATGTAGGAAAGATGTAGGATAAAGCACTAGTATACATAAGATAAACTACTGATTAATAAGTGTTTAAGTAAAAAATGTATATAATGTAGGTCATTTTTCTTTTTTTCTGGAATCTTTTAAAATTTAGAAAGGAAAGTATCCTCCCTAAATGGGTTCGGATCTAAGTATTTCTATACTTGCTCTATTGAATATTAATCTTTTAATTACCTTGATTTTTATTGAAAGTTCTTTTGATATCTTTTCAAGAAAATATATCATGTGGGTAATGTCTTTATGCACATAAATAAAAACAGCGTATATCTGTTTAAAGATATACGCTGAGTATAACAGAATTATTTGTTTTGTCTTTTATCCTCCACAACAGAATAATACAATTAACTGTGCGGTGAAAATACGCAAGAACATACTTAATGGATAAACGGTACTGTAACCTACAGCTGGAGCTTCTTTTGAGCATACACTGTTTGCATAAGCTAATGCAGGAGGATCAGTATAAGTACCGGCAATCATACCCATGATTGTAAAGTAATTAAACTTGAAACGCAGACGGGCAATAGTTCCGACAATTAATATTGGAATTATTGTAATCAGGAATCCTGTATATACATATTTCAAACCGTCTCCCTGAACAACTGTTTCCCAGAAGTTGGCACCTGCTTTTATTCCTACAGAAGCAAGGAATAATACCAAACCAATTTCACGCAACATCATGTTTGCTGAAGTCGTTGTGTAGGTAACAAGTTTGAATCTGTAACCGAAACGACCAATAAGGATGGCAATGATAAGCGGACCACCAGCAATACCAAGTTTCAAAGGAACTGGCATGCCAGGAAGAGCAATAGGAATACTTCCGAAAAGAATACCGATAATTATTCCGATGAATATAGTTGCAATATTTGGTGCATCAAGACGCTTGATACTGTTACCCATTGCCTCTGCAACACGGTTTACATTGTCCTCTGGACCAACAACCATAATTCGGTCTCCAACTTGGAAACGATAGTCGCGACTAGCAAATAAGTCCATTCCCTGACGGGTGATACGAGTTACGTTGACACCATATACACTAGAGAAGTGCATTTTGCCAAGGGTTTTGCCGTTCATAGAAGAACGTGTTACAACAATTCGCTTACTGATTAGTGGCTGAGCCTCAGCCTCAGTGTGCCATGGAGTATCTATTTCTGGACCGATGAATGCCTGAACAGCCTCTGCGTCAGCTTCAGCACAAACAACTAGAACTTCGTCTCCAAGATTGAATATTGTATTGCTTTTAGGAATTGTAACATTGTTGTCGTGAAGAAGTCTTGAGCAAATAAGATCACGATTCAAAAACTCTGAAATCTGAAGTAATGTGCGACCAGCTATGTAATTGTTGGTAACTCTCAGATGCATCTGATATGGTTTTGCATGAGGATTCTCTGCTTCTTGATCATCTAGCTTGTGTTCTTCAGTGTTAAGCTTAACGCGAGTTATGTAACGAATTGCAATAGTCGCACCGATGATACCTAGCACGCCAAGAGGGTAGGCGCATGCGTAACCAGACGCAATTTGGGGAACATCGCCCTTGGTGAACACACTGTTCAGAGCTTCGTTTGCAGCTCCAAGTCCAGGTGTGTTGGTAACAGCACCATATAGAGTACCGACCATCATTGGAAGATTCTTGGGGTTACTGTTGTCGAAGAACAACCAGTAACAACCGAACATTACTGCAATGTTGAGCAAGATTATAACTGCTGAGAGGGCGTTGAGTGTAATACCACCCTTACGGAAACTCTCAAAGAAGCCCGGACCAACTTGTAGACCTATACAGAATACGAACAAAATAAGTCCGAAGTCCTGAAGGAATGTTAGAATGTTTATCGGGGCAGTGAAGCCAATGTGGCCTGCTAATATACCAGCAAAGAGAACAAAGGTTACTCCGAGCGATATGCCACAAACTTTTACCTTGCCAAGTAGCACGCCAATTGCTATCACAAGAGCATAAAGTAATGCTATGTGAGCCACTGTGTCGGTAGAAGTAAAAAGATTAATTAACCAGTCCATAAAAATTTAGTGTAATAATGCCTGCAAATGTACTGCGAATTTGGGAATTAACAAAATATTAATGTGTTATTTTTTAACTTGTAGGTGCTTATTATAAAAAATATGTAAGTCTTTTGGGTATGATAATAATTTTTATTATCTTTGCGGTCATTAAAATTATCACGTAATAAATTAAGTTTTTAAGATATGGCCAAGAGATTTGCCGAACATAATGGTCTGAATTTGACAAAGACCAATAATGATGTGCTTGCAGAGTGGGAGAAGAATGATATTTTCCATAAATCTATTGATGAGCGTGAAGGTTGTCAGCAGTTTATATTTTTCGAAGGTCCTCCTTCGGCTAATGGACATCCTGGCATTCATCATGTGTTGGCTCGTTCTATAAAGGATACTTTCAACAGATATAAAACCATGAAGGGATTTCAAGTACACCGCAAGGCTGGTTGGGATACTCATGGACTTCCTGTGGAACTTGGTGTTGAGAAAGAACTAGGTATTACAAAAAAGGATATTGATAATAAGGCTTCTGATAAATATATATCAACAGAAGACTATAATAAAAAATGTCGTGAGAATGTCATGATGTTTACTGCTGAATGGCGTGAACTGACTGAGAAAATGGGATATTTCGTTGATTTGGATCATCCTTATATCACTTACGATAACAAATATATTGAAACCTTATGGTGGTTGCTAAAACAGCTATATGGTAAGGGATTGTTATATAAAGGATATACAATTCAACCATATTCTCCAGCTGCAGGAACTGGACTGTCAAGTCACGAACTGAATCAGCCAGGCTGTTATCGTGATGTTAAGGACACAACAGTAACGGCACAGTTCCTGATTAAAGACCCTAAGGCTGAATGGACTAAGCATGGAAAACCTTATTTCATCGCGTGGACTACAACTCCTTGGACTCTTGCGTCTAATGTGGCGTTGTGTGTTGGTCCTAAGATTGATTATGTAGCTATTGAGACATATAACTTATACGACGGAGAACCAATGACTCTTGTTATGGCTGAAAGTCGTATAAGTGCATACCTTAACCCTGAACAAGAAGTTAAGGAAGGCGAACTTGGTGCTTTTGACAAGGAAAACAAAATATGCCCTTGGCGTATTGTTGACCGTATGAAAGGTGCTGATTTGGAAGGTTTACATTACATGCAGTTGATGCCTTGGGTGAAACCGTGTGAGAAGATAGGTGATTTCTCTGCAAAGTTTGTTAACGATTACGCTGAAAAGCATGCTGACAAGGTGTTCACAAGTGAGGACGGACGTGATAGGTTTGTAGAGATGGACAGCGAGGCCTTTAGAGTTATTCTGGGTGACTATGTTACAACAGAAGACGGTACTGGTATCGTTCATATTGCTCCAACATTCGGTGCCGATGATGCAAAAGTTGCATTAGATGCTAAGATACCTGCTCTATACCTTATTAATAAGAAAGGCGAGACACGTCCAATGGTAGACCTTCAAGGTAAGTATTATGTTGAAGATGAATTGGATGCTAATTTCGTGCAGGTTTGCTTAAACAAGGAAGCCTACGGTAAGCATGCTGGCGACTATGTTAAGAATTCATACGACCCTAAATTCAATCCTGATGGCGTATGGGATAAGAAAGCGTCAGAAAAGGCAGAAGACCTGAATGTCATTATCTGTATGGAAATGAAACAGGACGGAACGGCTTTCAAAATAGAAAAGCATGTACACAACTATCCACATTGTTGGCGTACAGACAAACCTATTCTTTATTATCCTCTTGACAGTTGGTTTATCAATGATACTGCCAAAAAGGAACGTATGGTTGAACTAAACAAGACTATACGTTGGCAACCAGAGAGTACTGGTACAGGCCGTTTTGGTAACTGGTTGGAAAACTTGAATGATTGGAACTTGAGCCGTAGTCGTTTCTGGGGTACACCTCTTCCTATATGGCGTGATGAAAAGCGTAACGCCAAGTGTATAGGTAGTCTTGAAGAACTGTATAATGAGATAGAGAAGAGTGTAGCTGCCGGTGTTATGAGTAGTAACCCATTGAAGGATAATGGATTTATTGTTGGTGACTATTCTAAAGAAAACTACGATAAGGTAGATCTTCATCGTCCTTATGTAGATAATATAATTCTTGTAAATGAAGAAGGTGAACCAATGAAGCGCGAGAGCGACTTGATTGACGTATGGTTTGATTCTGGTTCTATGCCTTATGCACAGCTTCACTATCCATTCGAGGGTGAGATTGCCAAAGACGGTTTGAAAAATACTGGTAAGAGCGAGACTGAATATCGTCGTGAACTCGTTACGTCGACATACGATGGAACACCTGTTCCTCCAGCTTTCTATCCAGCAGACTTTATAAACGAGGGTGTAGACCAGACACGTGGATGGTTCTTCACACTTCACGCAATATCAACAATGGTATTTAATCAGGTTGCTTTCAAGAATGTTATCTCTTCTGGTCTTGTGCTAGATGCAAAGGGCAATAAAATGAGTAAGCATGTTGGAAATGTAACTAATCCCTTTGATATGATTGATAAATATGGAACTGATCCTGTCAGATTCTATATGATGACAAACTCAGAGCCTTGGGATAACCTGAAGTTTGATCCAAACGGTGTTGACGAAATTCGCAGAAAGTTCTTCGGTACATTATATAATACATATAGTTTCTTTGCATTGTATGCCAATGTAGATGACTTTGATCCAACAGCACCTCAGGTGGAGTTGACAAAGCGTCCTGAGATTGACAGATGGATTATATCTAAGGTAAACTCACTTATCAATGGTGTGGAAACTGAACTTGAGAATTATGATCCTACACGTGCCGGACGACTTATTGATGCTTTTGTTAACGACGATTTAAGTAACTGGTATGTTCGTTTGAATCGCAAACGTTTCTGGGGTAAGGAAATGAGTGAAGACAAGTTGAGCGCATATCAGACACTTTATACTTGTTTGATGACTGTTGCAAAACTCCTTGCTCCTTTCACACCATTCTATGCTGACGAGTTGTATCATGACTTAGGTGGAGAGTTGACAAGTGTTCATTTGGACAAATTCCCTGTAGCAAACAAAGCAGCCGTTGATGCAGATTTGGAGATACGTATGGGCATGGCACAGAAGATTACTTCAATGACTTTGGCTTTGCGCCGTAAAGTTAATATAAAGGTTCGTCAACCGCTTGCTCAAATAATGGTACCTGCCATTGATGAAAATCAAAAACAGCATATTGAGGCTGTCGCTGACCTTATAAAGACAGAGGTTAACGTAAAGGATTTGACGTTTATTGAAGGTCAGGGTATTCTTGTTAAGAAAGTAAAGTGTAATTTCCGTGTTATGGGTAAGAAGTTTGGTAAGTTGATGAAGGCAGTGGCTGCTAACATGGATGCACTTGACCAGAAACAAATTGCTTTACTTGAAACTTCAGGTAGTAGGACCTTTGATGTTGAAGGACAAACAGTTACAGTTGATGTAACAGATGTCGACATAATCAGTGAGGATATACCAGGATGGTTGGTAAGCAATGAAGGAAATATTACAGTAGCTCTAGAGGTAGAACTTACAGAAGAATTGAAGATGGAAGGTATGGCTCGTGAGCTTATCAATCGTATTCAGAATCTTCGTAAGGAAAACGGGCTTGAAATTACCGATAAGATTATGGTTACTGTTGCTCCACACGATGAAACAAATGCAGCTATTAAGTCTTTCGGTGAAATGATCAAGAGCCAAGTATTGGCAAATGATATAATGATTGCAGACAATGATGGTACAGAAACTGAATTCGATGAATTTAAACTTAACATCACTGTTGAAAAGAGTTAATAAACAGATATAATAAAATACTGATATCTATGGACAAGAAAACACGTTATTCTGATGAGGACTTAGAAGAGTTCCGCGGAATTATCAATGACAAATTGAAAGTGGCTCACGAAGAATATTCTTCTACGATGCGCCAGTTGATGAATAAAGATGACAATGGTGTGGATGATACGTCTCCCACTTATAATAAAGTTCTGGATGACGGTAACGCCAATCAGAGCAAGGAAGATATGATTCAAATGGTTCAACGTTTGCAAAAGTTCATTATAGGACTGGAAGCAGCTCTGTTGCGTATTGAAAACAAAACTTATGGTGTAGACCGTATCACCGGTGAACTTATACCAAAGGAACGTCTTCGCGTTGTGCCTCACGCTACTCTAAGTGTGGCTTCGAAGAATGCAAGAAAGAAATGAAAAAAAATAGTTATTTATCGAAAGATAGTTTGTTGGCGTTTATCTTGATTATCGCAATACTTGTTATTGACCAGATAATCAAGATAGAGGTCAAAACAAATATGTGTTTAGGTGAGTCTGTGCATGTTACGGACTGGTTTTACATTAGCTTCATAGAGAACAATGGTATGGCTTATGGTATGACATTCTTCAACAAATTGGTGTTGAGTGTGTTCCGTATTATTGCTGTTGGATGTATAGGTTGGTATATGCATCAGGTCCTTAAACAAAAACATTCAACTGGTTATATAGTTGTATTGTCTATGATTTTAGCAGGTGCAGCTGGCAACATTATTGACTCAATGTTTTATGGGCTTATATTTAATGCATCTTCTCCATTCTATGTATCATATCTTGTGCCTTTCGGTAGTGGATATGCATCATTCTTACAAGGGAAGGTTGTTGATATGTTTTATTTTCCTCTTATTGTTACAACATATCCAGATTGGGTACCTTTCAAGGGTGGGCAGGAATTTATTTTCTTTTCCCCTGTGTTTAACTTTGCTGATGCCTGCATTTCTGTAGGTGTTGTGCTGTTACTTCTTTTCTTCAGAAAAGATATGGAAGGTATTTCTGATACTGTAAAGGTAGCGTTTAAAAAGAAATAAGTATGAAATCTTCGTCTCTCAATGGATGTAAGATCCTTAAAATGACAATAAGGTCACTTGTTGTGATTATGGGATTACTTTTAGTGGTTTCATGTAAGCCATCTGTACCTTCACATTTTATCCAACCTGATAAGATGGGTGATATTCTTTATGATTATCATCTGGCTAGTGGTATGGCTCAGATTTCGGGTAATGATTCTGTCAATACAATAAAGTACCGTGCGGGTGTATTAAAAAAGTATGGCTATACTTCAGTGCAATTTGACTCATCCATGGTTTATTATATGCGACATACTGAAGAGTTGAAGCATATTTATGAAGATTTAAGTAAACGACTTGGTGACGAGGCTATTGCCCTTGGCGCTTCTGTAAATGCAGTAAACCGATTTGGAAGTGTTACTGCAACTGGTGATACAGCAAATGTGTGGAATGGTGAATCTGCGATGGTACTTACACCACAGAAACCTTTCAACTTGAATTCTTTTTCAATGGTTGCTGACTCAACATTTCATAAGGGAGATAACATGATACTTGATTTTGATACACAATTCATTTTTCAGGATGGTATGCGTGACGGAGTTGTTGTATTGGCTGTTAAGTTTGGTAATGATAGTATTGCTACACAGAATATGCACATTTCAAGTGCAAGTCATTTCAGTTTGTCAATTCGTGATGATAAAAAACTTGGAATAAAGGAGGTACGTGGCTTTTTCATGCTTAACAAGAGTCAGGATCCAGGAGATAATGCGACTACACTTAAACTTATGATAATAAGTAATATCAAGTTGTATAGATTGCATCAAAGTAAGGTGAATGCTAATGCTAATAGAACTAATAGTGACAGTATTAAGACTTCTAGCAATGATTCTGCGAAATCAAATAGTGGAAAGCCTATGCCACCATCAAGTGTTCCTGTTCCACCAAACTCTGATCCGAGTATGCAACCGAAGCGACAGATGCCAATTCCACCTAAAGCTTTGAACTAAAAAATGGTAGATGAACTAAGGCGATTGGGCTTTCATGAGTTGAAAGTCTCTGGTGTCGTTTTGCATCAGGCTATAGTTGAAGTTCTTGGAGATAGGGTAGTAAACTACTATGAGTTTACAGATGAAGTACCAATGACAGAATGGATTGGAGGAACTTGTGAGATCATTAATGACAAGTTGATTATAGAAAAATAATAATATATAAATTTAAAATAATATGTTATCAGTAGACGAATTAGAAGACAAACTGATCGAATTGGCTTTTGCTGAGGATATCGGTGATGGTGACCATACAACATTGTGCTGTATTCCTGATGATGCAATTGGTAAATCACATTTGCTAATAAAGGAAAACGGTATATTGGCTGGTGTAGAAATGGCTAAAAAGGTTTTTGCCAAGTTTGACCCTACACTGACAGTCGAGGTTCTTATCAAAGATGGAACTCCTGTAAAGGTTGGTGATATTGCAATGATAGTAAGTGGTAAGACTCGTTCTTTGCTTCAGACAGAGCGACTGATGCTTAATATAATGCAGCGTATGAGCGGTATTGCCACAATGACTAGCAAATATGTTAAGTTACTTGAAGGAACAGTAACACATGTACTTGATACACGTAAGACAACACCAGGACTGCGTATGCTTGAAAAGCAAGCAGTTAAGATTGGTGGTGGTATGAATCACCGTATCGGGCTTTTCGATATGATACTTCTTAAAGACAACCATGTTGATTTTGCCGGTGGCATAGAAAATGCGATTGATCGTTGCCATACTTATCTTAAGGAAAAGGGACTTGATTTGAAGATTGAAATAGAGGTAAGAAATTTTGATGAACTACAGCGTGTACTCAACCATGGTGGGGTAGACCGCGTAATGTTTGATAATTTTAGTGTTCCTGATACAAAGAAGGCTGTTGACCTCGTTGCAGGAAGAATGGAAACTGAATCAAGCGGTGGTATTACTTTCGACACTATACGTGGTTATGCTGAACAAGGTGTTGACTTTATAAGTGTTGGTGCACTTACACATAGTGTTAAGGGACTTGACATGAGTTTCAAGGCTTGTTAAATATTTAGAGTTTATGAAGAAACAGATTTTAATTGCGGTTTTTATTTTGACCGCCTCTGCTGCAATGGCATGTACTAATTTCATTGTTGGAAAGAAAGCTAGTGCAGACGGTAGTGTTATATGTTCTTACAATGCTGATGACTACGGTATGTTTGTTGATCTAGCGCATTATCCTGCTGGAGTTCATTCAAAGGGAACAATGCGTGATATTATTGACTGGGACACAAAGGCTTATCATGGACAGATACCAGAGGCTCCTATTACATATAATGTTATTGGAAACATCAATGAGTTTCAGGTGACTGTTGGAGAAACTACTTACGGTGGACGTGAGGAAATGGTTGACTCTACTGGTATTATTGATTATGGTAGTCTTATATACATAGCTCTTCAACGTTCACGTAGTGCTCGTGAAGCAATAAAAGTGATGACATCTCTTGCTGAGAAATATGGGTATAATAGTGAGGGCGAGACCTTTACGATTTGTGATCCTAACGAGGCTTGGATAATGGAGATGATGGGCTGTGGAGCAGGTAGTAAGAGTGCCGTATGGGTTGCGCAACGCATACCGGATAATGCTATTTGTGCACACGCAAACCAAAGTCGTATTGGCAAGTTCAATATGAACGACCATAAGAATGTAATGTTTAGTAAAAATGTCGTTGCTTATGCTAGAAAGAAAGGATGGTTTACTGGAAAGGACGCTGACTTCTCATGGAAGATGGCTTATGCTAAACCTGATTTTTCTGGTCGTCGCTTCTGTGATGCTCGTGTATGGGCTTTTTTCAATCATTTCACTGATGGTTTTAGTCGTTATCTACCATGGGCAGAAGGAAAGGATGAAAATGCTGAGGATATGCCTTTGTGGGTCGTTCCAAACAAGAAACTTTCTGTAAAGGACGTTCAAATGGCTATGAGAGACCATTATGAGGGTACTCCATTGGCTACTGACACTTTAGATTTCGGTGGTGGTGTATGGGAAATGCCTTATCGTCCGACACCTTTAATGTTTAAGGTAAACGGAAAATCTTATTTTAATGAGCGCCCAACAAGTACACAGCAGACTGGTTTTACTTATGTTAGTCAGATGCGTTCATGGCTTCCTCGTGAGATTGGTGGTGTGTTATGGTTTGGAAATGACGATGGCAATATGATCGCTTATACTCCAATATATTGTGGTAACACTGTACAGCCAGAATGTTATAACACTCCAGGTGCAGATGCCGTTACATTCTCAACAAAGAATGCTTTTTGGGTTTGCAATTGGGTTAGTAATATGATATACCCACGTTATTCACTCATGTTCCCTGAGTTGAAGTCTGTTCGTGATAGTTTGGAAAGTTCATACTTTGCAAATCAGCCTAGCGTTGAAAATAAGGCACGTGAGTTATATGCTAATGATAAGACCGCTGCTTTGAAGTATCTTAATGAGTACAGTAATGATAAAGCTCAGGAGATGCTTGCAAGATGGAATGAGTTGGCATATTACTTAATTGTTAAGTATAATGATATGTGTGTTAAACCTACTAAGAATGGTGAGTTTATCAGAACTAAGACAGGTATTGGTGCTACAGTTAAGCGTCCTGGTTATCCTGCATCTTTTGCTCGTAAGCTAGTTCAGGCTACTGGAGATAAGTTTGAAGTTCCAGAAAAGAAAAAGTAATCTTCTTAATACATAATATATAAAGCCCTTCAAGAAATTCTTGAAGGGCTTTATTTATATTCGATTATAAGATATAAGTAACATACGAAATAAATGTCTTTTTTGTATGATTTTAAACTCAAGTAATCGAATGTTAGTCAGTCTTAAAAGCTACATTATAGTTTCTTTAAATATTCGTCAGCACGTTTATCTCCTAGTGACTTAGCCTTTTCTAAAGCCTTCTTTGCTTCGTCTTTATTTCCAAGTTCCTTGTTTGCTATGCCTAGCAATAAGTAACCATCAATATATTCAGGAGCTAGTATAGTACATCTTGTTGCAGCTTTTACTGCGTCTTCATTCTTTTTTACGCGAATTTGTAGTGACGCCATTTCTGCATAATAAGTAGGTTCATTTGGCGTTAGGATTATAGAACGTGCTATATCGTTTAGCGCTTGCTGGAAACGATGTACTTGTAGTTCACATTTATATCTAGTATAGTAGAAACTAGAGTTTAAAGGTCTGCCTAGCATTAATGAGTCGTATTCATTATAATCAACCAATGCATTATGATAATCCTTTGCTTCATTGTATGCGATACCACGTGATAGAACATATGGTGCGGCAATTGATGTAAGGGGTTGTGGACAAGCTGCAATTGCGCTGTCAAGAAGTTCCATTACTTCTTTCTGTGGAGCTTTTAGTTGAACTTTACATTGAGAAGCCTCGTAAAAGAGTTCTCCATTGCGAAGTTTGGTCTTTGTTAAAGCCATAAACATGTCGTAGGCATTTTGATATTCTCCTTTTGAATATATTATCTGTGCCTGTTGGTGGCGATATACATCCAAGTCGTTTATTGCAGAAGCCTTTTTTGATTCATCAAGAGCTTTGTCGAGACTCCAATTTGTATATGGTTTGTTGCTGAAAAGTTCTTTCTGATATATTACTTTTGCATATTCAGAATGACCCTCGTCTTTCTTCGCAACCTTTTCTATTGCTGTTTGCATCACCTTGTCAGCCTCCTCAAACTTCCCGCTGTTTACATAACTAGAAGCTTTATTTGTGTAACCTTCTGTTGAGCTAGGGAACTTACGTATAAAGTCGTCTATATATTTCTGACGTGATATCGAGTCAGTCTGTTCGCTAGCCATCATCATTGTAAGCAAAGCCGCGTTCTCGTTGTCTGGTAAAGCTGTTCTAATACCGCATGTCTTCAATACAGCGTCATTGATTGTGAAACCATTTACAACCATGTCTGAGGCAAATTTAGCGTCAGTGGCATGTATTTCACCGTTCTTGCTAAGTTGAAGAAGTCCTATAACTTGTCCGTTGTTGTTTACAAATGGGCAACTTGCTGCGTTTTCAGGTGCCGTAGAAGAAAATATGTAGTAGTTATACTTGTCCATAAACTTCTCAATACTTGTAATCTTGAAAGTCTTAACGTCTGCTTTCTTTAATGAATAGTTAAGAAGAAAGACATTGCCATTTGCTTGTGTTGAAGCGACATCAGCCTTTATTGTACTACCGTCAACAATGAATTTGCAGACATCATACAATTCGTTAGCTCCTACAATTGCATCAACATTGTATGTCTTACCATTTGCATCAACGACAATGGCATGATCTGCACCAATAAATGGTTCCCAAGTACTGATTGCTTCGCCGTCTTTGCCAACAAAGACGCCATGACTTGATGCGTGAATACTGCCATCTTTATTGAATGTTGTCAAAGTGAAGACAGATTTCGCTGCTTTTTGAACTTGTGCTGATTGTGCCAATACTCCTGATATAGAGAAGACGATTGACATAATCAATAAATAGATTCTTTTCATAAGTATGTGATTTTATTTTTTGTTTATAGTTTAAGAAGAGACTTTGCATTATTTATTGCCTCTTCTGAAATATTACTTCCGCTTAGCATTTGGGCAATTTCATTTATACGTTCCTTGCTGTTTAGCATACGCATTCTGCTTGTTGTTCCTTCTGCTGTTTCTTCCTTTTCAACTTTATAGTGAGTAGAACCTAATGCGGCAATTTGTGGTAGGTGAGTGATACTTATCACTTGTCGTTCATTGTTTCCCATTTCCTGCATTATTTGTGCCATCATCTCTGCAACCCTACCGCTTACGCCGGTATCAATCTCGTCGAATATGATTGTTGGCAGTTTCACTACACCACTTATCATAGCCTTGAGCGACAACATCACACGTGCAATCTCACCGCCTGATGCAACTTGACTTACAGGTTGGAGTGGGGTACTCTTGTTTGCGCTGAACAAGAAAGAAATCTTGTTAGTTCCGTCTTCAGACAGTTCCTTATTTGTAAATTCTATCTGGAAACGCACATTCGGTATTCCCAATGGTACGAGACGCTCAGACATTTCCTTTTCAACCTTTTTAGCTGATTCTGTGCGCAATTTTGTAAGTTTACCTGATTTGTTGGTACATTCATTTTTGAGTGTGTCAACCTTCTGTTGCGTTTCTTTTATTGTGTCATCAGAATTGTCTATATTATCCAATTTAATTTTTAAATCATCACGTATTGTCAGCAATTCAGCAATACTGTTTACGTGGAACTTTTGTTCAAGAGAATATATATAGTCAAGTCTCTGAGTGAGATTATTCAATTTGTCAGGATCAAAGTCAACATTCTCCACATCATGACTTATTTCCTGTGCAATATCTTTTAGTTCTATATGGCAGTTGGACAGTCGTTCGGCAAGTTCTTTAGCGTTTTGAAATACATTCTCAATATTCTGTAGTCTTGAAGTGGCAATTTTCACTTGTTCAACAGCTCCGTTTGTGTCTGCCATAAGAGCATTGTCACTATCGTATAAAGCCTCCTTTATTTCCTCTGAATGACTCAACTGTTCTGTTTCCTGTTCTATTGTTTCCTGTTCTCCGTCTACAAGCTGTGCCTTGTTTATCTCATCAAACTGAAATCTCATAAACTCTTCATTATCACGACTTTGAGCAATGTTATCTTTAACCTTTTGAAGTTCCTTTATTGCCTCATGATATTTGGCAAAACAGTTTTGATAATCTTTCAGTTCCTTATTGTCTTTGGCTATTATGTCTACCACATTAAGTTGAAAGTCTTCCTTTTGTAATAGTAGGTTTTGGTGTTGGCTGTGGATATCTACAAGCATTTCTCCCAGTTCACGCATCATTGCAAGTTGGACGGGAGTATCATTGATGAAGGCGCGGCTTTTGCCATTCTTGCTTATTTCCCTTCTTATAATGCAGTCTTCTGGTTCATAGTCAATGTCGTTGTTGGTGAAAAATGAGTCCATATCATATTTCCTCAGGTCGAAGTGAGCTTCAATAACGCACTTGTCTTTTCCTGATTTAATAACTTTCAAGTCAGCTCTTTGTCCAAGCAGTAAGCCAATAGCCCCAAGTATTATACTCTTTCCGGCACCAGTTTCACCAGTTATTACAGAAAAACCCGAATTGAATGTAATGTTCAGTTCGTCTATCAATGTGAAATTTCTTATGTAAAGCTGTTTTAACATTATTGCTATTCTTTAATTTTGTTCCAAGAGTTGTTTTGGCTTGCGTTTATGCCAAATAAAATACTATATATCTTTTCTTTTTCATTCTGTGTTCCTTTGCCATTGTAGATGCTTGCTATTTCGTCTTTTTTGTAATCTGTCCATATCTGTGGCAACATGCTCATAGGACGTGCCTCATGAGCTGTTTTAAGGTCGCTTTCAATAGCAGATGATATGTTGACTCTGCCTTTTTCTGGATTTTGAGCCATCTCATCCATTCCGTTTCTATAATAATCGTATTGTAGTTGACGGAATGATTTCATTCCCTCGTCAATATAATCATTTATTATGGCGTATCTGTTTTTGCTGTCATCAAAACTTTTCCATCCTGTATAGTTAAGATTCTGCGAGTTGTTGGCTACGTTCATGCAACGTTGCAGGATGTCCTCTCCACCCATAGGTGAAAAAGAATCAAGATTCATTCCTATTATCAGATATGAGTAGTAGGCACAGAGTGCAGTCAGTTGGTTATCAACATTCTCGTCATTAAATGTTAGTTGATTGAATTCAGTAAAATCAAAATTGAAATCATTGTCTGTATTATTGTATAGTGTAGTGCTATAGGCTGAATTATATACAGGACGATTAGCTTGTATTATTGCCTTGCATGTGAACATGTTAGTAGCTCTGTCATATTTTGTAACAGTAATATTAAAGCTGCAAGCTATGCGCTCGTTTTTCTGGAATTGTAAATTAGTCCATTTCCTTTCATTTACAAATTGTGACAGAGTATTTCGCAAATTATCGAATACAGCATTATCGGTACCTTGAATTTGCGAATGATTAATGTTTATAGTTGCCTGTAGTTCTTGCGCATTGGCTGCATTATTGCATAATATTAGCCAACTCATCAATGATATCAGTCGCAACTTCAGATTTAGGTTTTTTGTCATATTCCTTTTTACCATCCTTACTAATAATGGTTATCTGATTTTCGTCACTACGAAATGTAGTACCTGAAATTCTTGTTGAATTTAGTACGATGAAGTCTGCATTTTTCTTTTCCAGCTTATGCTTGGCATTCATCTCCTCATCGTTAGTTTCCAATGCGAATGCTACGATTTTCTGTTTGCTGCTCTTTATTTTTCCAAGAGATGCTGCAATATCATGAGTGGACTTTAGTTTGATAATTAAGTCATTATTCTCACGCTTTATTTTTTTGTCAGCAACGTTTTCTGGTTTAAAGTCGGCAACAGCAGCACATAGAATTGCTGCGTCACAGTTATTAAAAGCTTTTGTAGCTTCATTGTACATGCTTTCGCAGTTCTCTACATCAATTCTATTTATCCCATCAGAGCATTTCATAGACACAGGACCAGATATTAGTGTCACGTCAGCCCCACGTCGATAGCATTCCTCAGCAATGGCAAATCCCATTTTTCCGCTAGAATAGTTGCCTATGAATCTCACCGGATCAATTTTTTCGTATGTTGGTCCGGCTGTAATCATTATTTGCTTTCCTTTAAGATCTTTCTTGCTGAATTGTCTGTCAAGAGTTTCTACAATCTTTTCAGGGTCTTCCATGCGTCCCTTACCTTCAAGTCCGCTAGCCAAATACCCGCTAGCCGGTTCAATAATGTTATTTCCGTACTCCTTCAGCTTTTCAAGATTTGCCTGTGTTGACGGATGCTTATACATGTCAAGGTCCATTGCAGGAGCAATGAAAACTGGAGCTTTCATGCTAAGATATGTTGTAATGAGCATGTTGTCGGCTATTCCGTTTGCCATTTTTCCAATGCTGCTTGCCGTACATGGGGCAATAAGCATTGCGTCAGCCCATAAACCTAGGTCAACATGCGAATTCCATGTACCGTCACGTTGTGAGAAAAATTCACTTATTACGGGATTATGTGTAAGAGCAGAAAGTGTTATTGGTGTGATAAATTCTTTTCCAGCAGGGGTAATAACAACTTGTACCTCAGCACCGCGTTTTATAAGTTCGCGAATGATGAGGCACGATTTGTAGGCTGCTATTGAACCTGTAATTCCTAATACTATTTTTTTTCCTTTTAGCATTATCTGTTGTTGAATTCTCTTAATCTGATACGAGTAAGAATCTGTTTGGTGTTGTTAGGAAAGTCAGCTCCAAGCATCCAAGAATAATATCCAGAGTCTTTTTTCAATACTTCGGCAACAGGCATATCCTTATATTTTCCGAAATTGAAAACCTCATGTTTTTGCGTATCACCTTGTTTGTCTGTAAGTGGATTGCCATCTTTGTCGGTTATTGGTCGCCAGACAATTCTACCAGCAAAGTCAACATTGTCATTTTGTTTTGAGAAGTCTGCAAGGTCGTCCATATTGTTAGGCAACACTCTTTCTGGTTCTTCCTGATTATCAGCTGTGTACATTTCAAGTTCGCCCATAAGCACACGATATGTTGCTTCTGTGTCTTGGTCTGCACGATGCGCCTCGAAATCATCTTCCATCTTGTGCCCGCAGTAGAACTTATATGCAGCTGCAAGATTTCGCTTTTCCATTTTGTGGAATATTATCTGTGCGTCTATGAGTCTACTCTTTGAAAAATCATAGTCAACACCTGCACGTAGAAATTCCTCAGCAAGCATAGGAACATCAAATCTATTAGAATTAAATCCGGCAAAGTCGCATCCTTTAAAGTTCTCGCTTAATTCAGATGATAATTCCTTGAAAGTTGGAGCATCCTTAACCTTTTCGTCGTCAATGCCCGTCAAAGCAACAACCTCATTAGGAATGTGCTTTTTGGGATTTACTAAATAGTCGCCTCTATCTTCGCTACCATCAGGATTAACCTTTATATATGATATCTGTATTATTCTGTCGTTTACAATATCAAGCCCCGTGGTCTCTAAGTCGAAGACTATCAGGGGCTTTGTAATATTTAGTTTCAAAATATGTTTATTTTAAAATGATATACTAGTCGTTTAGTAACATTGGCATAATCAATGTGAGAATATTTTCATTCTCAGGTTGCTCTGCTGGTACAATAACTCCAGCTCTGCTAGGGTCTGCCAATTGGAAGATAACTTCATCGCTTTCGATGTTGTTAAGTATTTCTTGTAATGAGCTACCCTTAAAACCTATGTTTATTGGTTGACTACTATATTCGCATGTGATTTGTTCCTTGGCGCTTGTAGCGAAGTCTATATCTTCTGAAGAAACTTCCAACTTACCAGCTTCAATATGAAAACGTATCAACTGACTGCTTTCGCTTGCGAACGGAAGTACACGGCGAAGTGCTCCGATAAGGCTTTTGCGATCAATGTTCATATTGTTAGGATTCTCAGGAATCACGCTGTTGTAGTTAGGATAATTACCTTCTATTAGTCGGCATGATAATTGCCCGTCTGTGAATTTAATCTCAGCGCAGCGATCGTCGAATTTGATAACTACATCGCTTCCGTCTTTGCTAAGAACATTTTTCAGCAGTGTTGCAGGTTTCTTTGGCAATATAAATGATGCAGCAGTCTCGCTCTTTATATTATAGTTCTGATTGCGCACAAGTTTGTGTCCATCTGTTGCTACAATAGCCAAATAGTCTGTTGTAAGGTCAAAGTATATACCATTCATTACTGGTCTTAGCTCATCTTGAGCTGTTGCGAATAATGAACGTGTGATATTGTTAACAAGTGATGTTGAGTTCAGGGTAATAATTGTGGCACTATCAGGAACCGTCTGTGTATGTGGATATTCGTCAGCATTTTGTGCTGTGAAGTTATACATACCGTTCTGATAGAGAATCTTTATGGTAAGTGCCTCTGTGTCTACATCAAATGACAATGGCTGCTCTGGAAGCTCTTTTACTGCGTCAAGAATAGTGCGGCTTGGTACAGCAAAACTACCTTCGCCGTCACACTCGTCAAGTGTAACTGATGATGTCATAACATTCTCGTTGTCTGATGCAGTTATTTTAAGTTCACTGTTACTTACTTCGAAAAGGAGGCTGTCGAGAATTGGAATAGAATTCTTGCTGTTAATCACTTTTGAAAGTGATTGCAGGCGTGCGTTAAGTGTTCCGCTTGATAATGTGAATCTCATTATTGTTTTCTTTTATTCGTTATTGTTCTGATATTATATTTTTCAGATTACAAAAATACTAAAAACCATTGTCTAAAACAAAAAAAACGCATAAAAAATTTCATTTATTAGAACTATTTTAGTAATTTCGCACACTGAAGTGGGATTTATAAAATCTTTCACGTTATAGTAGAGTATACTTAAAAATAATATATTTGAATTATGGAATTACAAGGTAAAGTAATTGTCGCTCTACCAGAGCGTACTGGCGTTTCTAGCCGTGGAGAATGGAAATCACAGGATTTTGTTATCGAAACTCATGAATCATATCCTCACAAAATGGTGTTCTCTGTGTTTGGTGCAGAGCGTTTGCAGCGTTTTAACATCCAGGTAGGACAGGAAGTGTTGGTGTCTTTTGATATTGATGCCCACGAATATAATGGTCGTTGGTTTAACAGCATTCGTGCTTTTGATGTTCGTCAGGTCGATCCTGCCACTCTAGGTGCAGGCGCAGCTCCTGCTGCTTTCAATGCTCCAGAAGCTCAAGCTCCATTCCCTCCAATGCAGAATACAGAAAATGCGGAGAGTGCTGATGATTTACCATTCTAATTAATCAAAAGTTTGTAGTGAATACTGATGTTTCTATTGGTATTTCTCTATTTAAATAAAAGGATTGTGATATTATTTCGCAATCCTTTTATTTTTATCAATACCCAATGTTGGTATATAATGATATCTTAAATTCGTTTCAATGTTAATACGTTTGTGTTATAAAGTAGTGGCTTTTTATGATATCGTTAAGAAACTTCATTTTATTATAACGAAGAAATGCCAACTCCATCGGAGTTGGCATTCTATTGTTTGTTTGGAATAAGTGTTTAATTATTTAAGCTTCAACCTTAGTTTTAGCTGCGTAAAGTTCAGGTGAGAGAACAGAAACTGTACTCTTGTCCTTCTTGCCCTTGTGGAAGTATACTAGACCATCTGTAAGAGCATAGAGAGTGTCGTCTTTACCCTGAGCAACATTATCGCCTGCGAAGTGTTTGTTACCACGCTGACGGATGATGATGTTACCTGCGATAACTTTCTGACCACCCCAAATTTTTACGCCTAATCTCTGTGAAGCTGAGTCACGTCCGTTCTTAGAACTACCTACACCTTTCTTGTGTGCCATGTTTTGTCCTCCTGATTTTAAGCGTTAATTGATTTTACTGTTACCTCTGTGAACTGTGAACGGTGACCATTCTTCTTGCGGAAATCCTTACGGCGTTTCATCTTGAAAACGATAACCTTGTCACCCTTTACGAGTGGGTTCACAACTTCAACTACAACTTTTGCACCTTCAACTGTTGGTGCGCCGACTGTAACTGCTCCGTCTTTGTCTACGAGCAGAACCTTGTCAAATTCAACAGTCTCACCCTCTTCTACATCCTTAATGTGATGCACAAAGAGTTTCATGCCTTCTTCAGCTTTAAACTGCTGACCGTTAATCTCTACGATTGCGTACATTGTTTATTTATTAAACGGGTTTCTCCGCTAGGCGGATGACTTATGTCAACACTTGTCTGAGCCTAAAACGGACTAAATCGGGCGCAAAGTTACTTATTTTTATCCAAAGCAACTGTTTGTGAAATGATAAATATTCACGATTTAACTCCAGTTAACTTTTTATATAGCTATTTAATGTTTATACTATAACTTTCCCTTTGTTGAAGGAAGTTCGTAATGATAGATATCACGCTTTACAGCCATCTTTAACGAACGTGCCAATGCTTTAAAAATACCTTCTATTTTATGGTGCTCATTAGTGCCTTCAGCCTTGATATTAAGATTCATCTGCGCTGCATCACTTAAACTCTTGAAGAAATGCAGGAACATTTCTGTAGGCATTTCTCCTATTTTCTCACGATTAAATTCTGCGTCCCATACAAGCCAAGGGCGTCCACCAAAGTCGAGTGCCACTTGACAAAGGCAGTCATCCATAGGTAGACAATATCCATATCTTTCAATACCTCTCTTGTCGCCAAGTGCGCTAAGTATGCATCCGCCTAGTGTTATTGCAGTATCCTCGATGGTATGGTGCTCGTCAACGTTTAAATCTCCTTCTGCGTGAATTGTCAAATCCATCATTCCGTGTTTGCCTATCTGTTCAAGCATGTGGTCAAAGAATCCCAAACCTGTTGATATGTCGCATTTTCCTGTACCGTCAAGATTTAGCTTTACATAGATATCTGTTTCTTTTGTTGTACGTCGTGTCTCAGCAATTCTTTCTCCAGCAAACAGAATCTCGGCTATCTTATCCCAAGTAATACCGTCTTGTCCCAAGATAAGGGACTTGCATCCTATGTTTTCAGCTAGTTTAGCATCACTATCTCTGTCACCTATAACAAAGCTACCTTCAATGTCATAATCCTGATTGTTTAAGTATTTCTTTAACATTCCTGTACCAGGTTTCCTCATTGGTGAATTATCTTCTGAGAAATGGCGGTCAATCAGTTGATCATCGAATGTAATACCTTCGCCTTCCAAAGTTTGGATAATGAAATTATGTACAGGCCAAAAGGTATCTTCGGGGAATGATTTCGTTCCCAGTCCATCTTGGTTGCTGACCATTACAAAGCGAAAGTCTAAATTTCTGCGTATAAATTCAAGGTTCTTGAATACACCTTTAGTAAACTTCAGCTTTTCGAAAGAATCAATCTGTTCATCAGCCGGTTCCTCTATAAGAGTACCGTCACGGTCAATGAATAATATTTTCTGCTTTTTCATCTCTATTTAAGTTATTCGTATTTGTCTATTTTCATTTTTATATCCGCTTTTTCCTTTTCCTGTTGTGTTATTGCACCATAGATATAATAACTGAAAATGTAGAAGTAAACAAATATGTAAGTGTACAAGAATGTTGTCAGTAGTGATACAGATACCATAAGAAATATAAAATATGATGGAGTTCCGTCAGAATCGCCATTCATAATACCCATTTGGTTGGTAAGATATGCGTGAAAAATTATCATAAGAGGTAACGCTATCACAAGCATGATTAGTATATAGCATAGTGTTGTTATAATCTGTCCGATTAGAATGAATCCCAAATGCTTTATACCTGTATGATAGTCTTTACTAAATATATTTATGACTTCAGTATTCTTTTCCATAATATATTTTGTTGTTGAAAATATAAATGGCAATGTAAATATGAATCCTATTGTTATAATTGCGAATTCAATAATCATAGATATAGACACAGCTTTATCTGGACTGCAGAGATGTTTTGATACCAAAATGGCAATAGCAGTTCCGCCACAAAAGAAAGCTATGGTAAATATTACAATTGCTACAAATAGTTTTAAAAGTGTAACACTCAGTGACCTTCTTAAATTGTTTTTAAAAGAATTTGTATTCAGCAACGTGTATGTTCTGCTCATCAGCCATGATTCCGCCAGAGTTTCACATATTACAATAAGTACGAAAGCTAGTAATATCCAATAACTGAGTTTCTGTCCGCATAGATTGGCAAACATCACGTTCTTGCAACCTAAGATATATAGTGTGAAGATTACAGCAAGTGCAATAGCTGGCATCCATGTTTTTTTAAATATCTTTAGGATATTTAGATTCATCAAATTGAATGCAGCCTTTACGCATCCGTAGATGCTGCGACTTTTAAATAAGTTATTTTCCATATTTATTAAATTTACATCATTCTACGTCTGAATTCAGCGCATGTCACGGCTGTAGCAATTGCTACGTTAAGTGATTCTGCCGTTTCTCTGCCTATTGGATAATTAGGGATGAGAAGTTTGCGATTAATCATCTTTCTGATTTCTGGTGATATACCGTTTCCTTCATTTCCCATAACGATTATACCATTTTTTGAAAGTTCCTCCTTATAAATATCGGTTCCTTCTAGCAACGTACCGTAAATAGGATAGTTGGGTGGGAGAGAGCCAATGAACTTGCTTAGGTCTGTATAATGAAGTTTCACCCGTGCAATACTTCCCATTGTTGCCTGTACAACTTTTGGATTATATATGTCGGCAGTGTCATTGCTGCAATAAATGTCTGTAATGCCAAACCAGTCGGCAATGCGAATAATTGTTCCTAGGTTTCCAGGATCCTGCACTCCATCAAGAGCAAGATACAAGGTCTCGTCATTGTCATTTATTATTGGTGTGTCGTATTCAAAGAATTGAAATATAGCAAGTACCATTTGAGGATGCTGCAAGAAACTAACTCGTGAAAGTTCGTCTTCTGTAACTTCTATTATTTCGTCAGAATTAATATTATTGTTTGTCTTAATCCATTCACTTGTAGCCACAATAATTTTAGCTTGGTATTTTGTCAGTAGGTCACCTACAACTTTGTGACCCTCAGCTACAAATACACCTTCGCTGTTTCTTATCTTCTTGTGCTGAAGAGATTTGATATATTTTATTTTAGCTTTGCTAATCATACTTGCAAAAGTAATAATTAATATTGAGAAATTAAAAAACTTCGTATTTTATTTTG
>OBMA010000109.1_pt1 | contig 38746 bp, 20 predicted proteins | sample 1539141 | NCBI WGS metagenome assembly OBMA01 (sample SAMEA3991484, study PRJEB22521) | metagenome | biome: anthropogenic terrestrial biome; feature: sewage plant; material: raw primary sludge | place: Sweden | collected 2012-09-26
AAATAGGATAAAATTGATTGGTTGTATTATGCTTTTTAATTGAAAAAAAAAGTAGAAACTTTTATTATTTTGTTTAAATTAATTTCTTTACATTACTTGCATCTAAAACCAAACGAGCTGGTGACTTCAAGCACTGCACTAGTTGCCATGGCTTTGATAATTCAGACGACCCCCTTGAAGTGAAAAAAATAGTCTCAGTAATGAAACAATCATAGGCAATTAGTTCGATTTTTTATAATTATCTTCCAGCCTTTCAAATATTGAAAAGCCATCAACTCTCACTTACACCTGAGTGTTGTCATTGATCCGTAAAGTAAAAAGGGGCAAGTTTTGTGCATATTCGTATCATGCACAATGGCCTAAGGCAAGTATTTTCAGTGTTTTTTTTTTTTCATTGCCGTTTTGCTATTCAGAATATATTGAATTATATGTATAATGCATACTTAATAGAAAGAAGGACGCTAATTTTCGTTATAAAACAGTAGTTTCAAAAAGTGCTTCAAGTTTATAGAAATCAGTGCATCCCTTCACTGAACGATGAAGAACACCACCATTTCAGAAATTTTTATACATAATCAGTTGGCTTTCGTATCCTGCCTCGTATCTTTCTCTAAATCATTTAAAAATCCTTCAATACTCTTTACGACATCATCGTCCTTTCCCATAGCATCTGAGTTTGAACTTTCACCGCTTTTTTGTTGGCTCAAGGCAGAACTATTCTTGCCTTCATTTTTGGTTTTTGGTTTCGTGGTAAAGTAAGATGCCACTGCAGCAGTAGCGATAAACGTAGATATAGCCAATACGTGAGGTTGAACCGTCTTCCCAAATACTTTGTATGCAGCACCCATTGAGATAGCTATATTTATTTTTGTATATCTTATGTTTAGAAACAGTAGCGACGTTTCTTACTTGTTCCTTCAAAACTTGACTTAGATAACTATTTACCCTTAAACCGTTAGCTCTGTATTATGGACTGTGAAATTACACCTAGTTACCCGAAGTTCTATTATATTTTCAATCCATACTCCTATGATCTCTTCATTGGGAAAAAAAAGGTCCACTTTCTCCTGGATTGCTCGAAGGCTTTCCGTAAAGAAAATACCTTTTATTTTTCTTTGCTTTCTTTCTCCATTAAATAGTAAACGCCTCTTTCTGAGGCAGCTGGCTAAAAAAATGTAACAAGGAATTTTATTTTATTACGGTTCAGCAAAGGCCGTAACGATAGTTGTATTATTTTCGTTCATATGTAGCAGCGATGGTAGCATTTTTTATTGTATAAATTGTGGCTTGCGTCGATTATCTTATTATGCCGCTCATAATAAAAAGTTACTCTCAAAATGTCAATATTCAATAATGCATGTCTGTCTTTTTAATTCAGTACATACGTAGGATTAGGTATTGGAAGCAATCATAATGAGTTCTAAAGTTGTTATTTCTCACTTATTGCACCTCTCGAAGTTCTCTCATTAGCCGCCCAATTCTCATTCGTGTGAAGGTCATTAACGGGGTAATGCCCGTCATCAATGATAGAAATTTCTAGAATCTTGAAGGAATGGGAAAAAGAAGCTTGATTATGTATAAAATTAGTCAAAACGCTTATACAGTACAAACTTATTATGTGCTAGGTTTAAAATAATTTCTGATACGAAGCCATTGATCGAAAATATATTGAATCTACAGAAAAAAAAGAATGTCCACCCTTTTGAAGTCTGCTAAATCTATCGTTCCATTGATGGACCGTGTCCTTGTCCAAAGAATCAAGGCACAAGCAAAGACAGCATCCGGGTTGTATTTACCTGAAAAGAACGTGGAGAAGTTAAACCAAGCTGAAGTTGTTGCCGTAGGCCCGGGCTTTACTGATGCTAATGGTAATAAGGTTGTTCCTCAAGTTAAAGTTGGTGACCAAGTTTTGATTCCACAGTTTGGTGGTTCTACCATTAAATTGGGTAACGACGATGAAGTTATTCTTTTCAGGGACGCTGAAATCCTGGCTAAGATTGCCAAGGACTAAGAATGATGTCTTCTTCAACAGAGATTTTATATACATACTCTATATGTATGTACCTGTAAATAGGCCATTATGTATGACAGGAAAAAAAAAAAATAATTGAACTCAAATTTCTTCTGCTATTCAGTTGCTGCCCCCAATTGTCTGCTAATAAAATTGATCTATTCATCAATAGGAATTTTAGGGACACTATGTGTACAAACTATCCGCTCATATTTTGCCGAATAAGAACAGTGATTTCTTCTTTTTTTTCTTCTTCTTTTTCTTGTCGTTACGATCATCACTTTCAAAAACATCGCCGCTGCTACTATTCCTTCTACTGGATGATTTATTTCCAGAGGAATTTCCACTTTTAAACACCTTAAAAATCCCAACTCCACCCCCAGTGAAGGTGTTCACAGTACTAAAACTAGACGAGCTTTTCTTTGACCCTGCACTACTTGAGGAGTCATTAGTTTTGACTTTTCTTAACGCACCGGCACTTTTTACTTTCCTCAAAGGAATGCTATTATCAACACTACTGCTTTTATCAGATGGATCAAAGGAATTTTCTTTGTCGAAGGAAATACTGTGCCTTATATCAGGCAGATTTCTGGCTTTGCCAAGGGCGGCTCTTCCATCTTTATGTTTTACAGAGGTTGCAAACTTGATTTGGGACGTAGGCGAGCTACTGAGTTTAATAGTTGTTGTGGTATTTTGTTCCTCTGAGGAAGAATATGGTATTAAAGATTTTCTAAACTTTGTGTTTTTCGACCCATTGCCTATCAAAGCATTCTTAAAGCTGGAAATTTGGTCACCGTGACTGGACTGCGATACATTTTTACCAGGCAACGTCTCTATCGCTAAAGAAGACTTCAATGACTCTCTAATTATGATATCAATTTTCTTCAACAAAAGTTTTTCCTTAGTACATTCTCTATCTTTCTCATCGTCTTGTAATTTTTCTATATCACCCGTGATCTTCCTTCTTGAATGCTGGGCGAGACCAGTCAATTTTCTTGGAATGGAATCATTAGAGGTGTTGAACTGCTTTTTGATGTAACCTTGCCTTTTGAAATCTTCGGCGTACGAATCTACGGAAATATGTGAAGAAATATCTGATATTGTATTTTTTTTGAACATTGAACTGCTCATGCTCTCAACGTCAGTATGTTCGTGCTTCATATGATTTTTTGAGACATAATGTTCATTTACTTCTCTCTGTAGATTCAGTTCGAACGAATACATTCGTTTCGAGGGAACAACAAATGTGGGAATCGGATAACTAACAGGAAAGACATCTGTCAGCTTTTTGGATTTATATGTAATAAGATTCTCATTTCGCTCGTGCTTTAAAGTAGCAAGAACTAAGAAATCTGGAGTATGGACATTAATGACATCTACCAGACTTTTTTTAATTTTGCCTACAATTATTTCTAAAGTAATTTTGACGGATATTTTGACCACTTTTACTAGCTGTAAAATATAATCAAAAATGTCGTTTAATTTTTGATCTATTACTTCTTTTTGATATCCCGGTGCCCATTCTGTATCATCTTTTGCAGTTTTTTTCCTGTTAGAAATCATTTTTGGCAGTGTAGTTATGACAACAATGTGATCAAGATTTCGTGCAAACTTGTAGACTGTCCAGTCTAGGGCAACCCACGTATGTTTTTTTCCGTTAATGTGACAAACTATTGTCTTAGGGTTATTGGGATATCCGACCTTTTGTTGAAGTATTTTATGCTTTCTTTTTTGTTCTTTTGTACATGGTGCACTATCATCTCCTCTATATAACGGTTTAATACGCTCTTCAGAGAAGATAAGTTCTGGGTAAGTAAACCATTTTTTTTTGTCATTCAGCCTTTCATTTATTTGTAGTTTTCTTTGGCGCCATAACTTTATCCAGTTCTTTTCAAACCTGTTTATCATCAACGTTTCGTTGACAATTACTGGCGTGCTTGGATAGTCTCTCCTCACTATTTTTCCATTCTTGGATACCAAGAAATATTTTTTGATGTCAGAATTCTTTTCCAACAACTTTGAGGATCTCATTGGAAAACTACTGGATTCAGATTTGTTCTCTTTTCTAGTATTCAGAAAAGGTGATGATTGGAATGTATCTCTCAAATAATATTGCAAATTTGGCGAAAAAGAGTCTGTTTCATCGTCATAACACTCTTCCATCGTGTAATAGTTGGGAACAGGTACACCTTTGAATCCTTCCCTGCTGTCGTCTATAGAAGAATAACCAGCGGTGGAAGGCACTGTGTCAAAGGCAACAGATGGTTGGAAACTGCCTTTCTTTTTGGCCCGTTTTTTAAGGTTTTGTTCATTTCTCTCTTCGAATTGTTGTCCTGGAACATCGAATGTGAGGCTTCTGTAGCATTTTTGCAAGTCATTTTGTGGGCAAACAGAAATCATAATAATTTAAGGTTGACTTGCCAAAAGGGTGCGTGATCTATAGCAAGTTGAATATTAAAAAAACCTTTTTAATGAGGAGTCCTTATTTTAATACGTGTTGGATCCGATGTCCTTTCTTTCTGGTCCTATGCATTAGTGTGGATGGTAACGAGACATGAACCCAGAAGGATATATATGTATCTATCTGCAAATCATATTGCTACTAATAATGGTAGATTGCCATTCACAAAAAAGCCGCCCCTCATAAAACTCAGCCGCGCAAGCTTTGAAAAGGGGCGAGCGGCTGAAACAGAACGGTCTTCTAGAAGGCTGATTCAGCAGTAATTAAGACAAAAGCAGTACTACCAGCAAGAACATAGGAGGTGATTGAGTTATTAATTGAGGTACATCTGAATTGCAAGAACTCTAAATATTTTCTTTTGCGATGAAAAACTGATGCTTGTGTGATTAACATACAACGTAATTCATTGAGAGAAAAGAGCAGCTGTGCTCGAGATCAATGAGTTGACTATAAAAATAGCAATTTCCGTAGGATCGCAAAGTTGGCTAACCGTATAAAATGGGAGGATATATACGAATGATGTCTGTGGGATCTTTAACATTTAATTAGAAAATTTTGTAGTGCCAATAATTGTTGAGGAAGAAGTGCCAAGTAAAGAAAAACAGATCTTCTGAAGCTCATTGTATTCTCATTATATTCTCTCAAAAATACGTTCGTGTAACTGATTAATCCTGTTTTTCTAATCACTATTTTAATGTTTCAATTGAGGGATTTTGCCTTCATACAATTGTTGAGAGAAATTTTCCAACAAGTATGGGAAATATGAGCAATTCTTATCTTTTAAAAACAAGAACTGGTCCGATATTATTCACCTCAAACATATTGGACGAGATCATTTTTAAAACGTTAGAGGTGGGGAGGATATCAATAAGTTTTCATACTTATGTTAACCTTCAAGCCATAAAACCGAGTAAGACCACTTAACAAAATCTATGAGAAGCCTTGCGGCAGAATCTGACAACTTCAGTGAAATTTTTTTGTGATTATAGAAGCATAAACTACAACGCCGAATTGTTTTACTTTATAGCAATTATGAGGTAGTATTATAACATTATATTATCATTTTTCAAGTGGTATGAGGTATGAAAGTACTCTATCAAAGTATATATGCTTAACTGTACAAACGTGTATGAAGTATTGCTCATATCTTTTTGTCGAAATTTCGAAGACAAAAAATAAAGCAATCTATGAGCGATCCCGTTTTGTGAACATCTCCATTAAATTAGCAAATGAACCTGTTCCTTGTCTTAATGGTGAGTTGCTATTGTTGCTCCGAACTGACGATGAACGTGACCTTCGATTGTGGGTTGCGCTCGTATAGTTTTCCTCTTCTCTTGGCTTATTAGCGTCAGATGTAGAATCAGTTTTATCAAAATGTGAATTGTTCTTGGAACTTGAATTACTAGTGAAAGATGTTGTCATATTAAACGGAAAATGTCCGCTTCCTGTACTGCTTTTTGCTGAAGTGAAAGAGAGATTTAGATTAAATGAACTATCTGTGTTGTTTCTCGCCAACTGCTGCAATGATACTGAGGATCCGCTATTATTCCTTGGTAATGGAGAGTGGGATAAGTGTGTCCTACTAGACGATCTTTTCAGATTATTGGAACTCTTGCTCGAGCCTGGAAGTGGCAACAAAGAGGATGTAGACTTGTGATGAAGAATTTGTGGCCTTTCTAGTTCAATTTTTTTATTTTCTTGAACTCCAAGTTCTTCCTCGGGATAAGCCGGTGGAAGATCCTCACCAATCATATCAGATTTCATTGCTTTATCATACGAGGGAACTCTGCTTAAATCTGTCAGTTCCAAATCGTTCTTCAGCGATGTAGAAGATGTTTGGCGACTATATGAGTTACGCCTAGATAAATGTGCAAAGCTTGGCGTCAGTGAAGGACTATTCAATCCAGCATTAATGATGTTATTATATCTATTTGCAGAAGGAGAGTTATTGTTCCAATTTTCACTAATTGTTAGATTACTATTAACCAGATTCAGGTTACTATTGTTAACGCTGTCCCCTCGAGAGTCACAATTATTTAGGCTATCATCTTCAATCTCGATTTGAGGATTTGGTGCCAAAATAGGATTATTGCTATTGTTACTATCCGATATATATAGGTTTTGAATATTGTGAATTGCCTGTGATTCGATGGCACTTGAAGAAGCTGATGCTGAAGTTTCGTCTTCATTAGTTACCTCGCCATACACTCGATCGTAAACGTGATTGCCGTAGTTGGGAGGTACCATCAAACTAGTTACCATAGTTGTGTCAGCGGCTGCGGTAGCCTCTGCATCAGTACTATTGATATTTAAAGTAGAGCCAGATACTATGGTTGGCATTGAAGACAATTGTAACGCAGAAGCAGATCTTTGAAAAATCACATCTTCTTCACTATCGTCTACAAAGTTTTTGCTGCTGAATGAATTATCGTGCTGACTTGTTACTTGATATGAGGGTCCAAACGTTTTGAGCGTTCTTTCAATAACATCGGAGGTCTTTACATTGATTGGAACAAACGGTGAAATGAATAATTGGACAGGCAGTGCCGCACGCAATTCTGAAATATGACCGTCCGGATTGAGTAAACTTATAGTGAACTTGATCTTATGACGGACTTTGATATTAGATAAAATGCGACAGTCTTGGGAGCATTTAGTCAGGCTTGCAGGTATGTTTAATAAAGCTCGAACTTCCCATTTATCTTGAAATTCCCCTGTGTCCGTATCAACCCCTTCGTCGGCAGCTTCATTTAGGCTCCTCTTCTTCTTTATTTGGGCAACGTGCTTCAGGGGATCTTTTAGTTTTAATTTAGCCACCATTCTTTCTTGGTTGATAACCCCTCCATAGCTACCACAATATTGGGAATTTTCCACCAAACTGATCCTAACAGGGCCTAACTTCAATCCTTTTAATATAGGAACAATTAAAATATTGATCATGGTGGAAGAGCCAATGGCAATTGCCTTAGTTGGAATGGAGATCGTATAATCGACTTTTTCAGGCCATGAGTTATCCACTGATACTGTTTCAGATAACTCGACTGCATCTATAGCTAACGTTCGAATAACTCTTAGATGTTTTTTACAGATCAAGTCGGGCTGCTTAAGTCTCTCGATAGTAGCTTCCAGAGCATAAGTGACGGCAGCATTTGGTAGGCCTTCTACACTTTCCACTAATGACCCAGGAATAATCGCGCTGAAAGGGAATTCGTAATTACCTTTTACTAAGGTGTGATAGTTTTTGCTTGCGCTTGTCTGCCCATTACTTGATATCAATGATGCAGTAGAAAGGGCTTTTTTTCTCTTTGGCAATGCTGCTAAATTTGTTGAGGATTTACTAGAAATTGTTATTTTACCATTATTATGATTATCGTACAAGTTTTGGAAATAACTTTTTATATTAAAATCATCCCAAAAATGAGAATATATGTTTCTCTCAAACTTTGAGTATCGCTTATGCGGCCCATGAACAGTTTGTAAAACCGTTGGAATATTTAGTCTCAACCTACCAAAAAGTCTCAAAGCCAAAGACTTGATTTGAATTGGCTCAGTAATTGATAATACTATAGTTCCAGATAGTAGGACAGAAGATGCCTCATCAGGGGGGCCTTTTATCAGTAAAACATCATTGTCCAAATTTCTAAGTCTGATGTCAAATAGTAATGGCTCTTTTGAAGGTCGAGATGATGATGAAAACATTATTACTTATGGAGGAAGAGAAGCGAATGGTGTGATGAAATCGCGTTGATTTCTGTATGGTTGTTATTTAGTTTTAGATCTGCATCTTTTTGACGTCTATATTTGAATAGGGGACCCCTGTTCTGTTTTTTTCGCTTAATAAAAAAACGCTGAAAATTGCAAGAGCCCAGCCATACAAAATAATTTATAAAAACTGTGAACAGGAAGCTTCTCAGTTTTTATCGGAGAACCCATCTCTGGGGTTAGACATTCATCCGCATTAAAACTCCTATTCTTACTCGTAGTTTTCGGTCTTCAAAATAAAGCAGATTCCTTAAAGTTAGATGCTTTTATTCAACTTAATCAGTAATGTAACATAATATGTACCAAGGGACTCGACTCTTTTTGACCCATTTTTTAATTAATATGTGTTATAATTACAAGAATAATGCATTGTATGGACATATCTAAAAATACATAGAATAATTACATAAGGTCGAAAGTTGTGAGTGAATACATTAAAGTAGTAAAACTTCACCTATAACATTAGATTGCCCAACGCTGATTACTGTCTTCTAGATATGGAACTTGTTACTCCTTTCTAATAGTTTTCTTCGAAGGGCACCTTTTTTAGCATATGCGCGCAGTTTAGTTTGCAGTCGGGTAGGGCCAAAATTAGAATATCTTTTGTTACTTCCATTATCGCGGTGATCATTGCGGGCTTGTAGTGATTTGATTCGATTCATAATTTCATCCTTTTTAGACATATCAGGTTCCTGACGTGTGATTACTTGATTTTTCAATGCGTTTAATTTAACATCCAAATATTTAAAGTACAGTTTTCGTAAAATTTGTTTGTCATTGATATCTGTAAAAGTAGAGTTCACCTCCCAAGTGGAAACATCGGAAGCGTGGAAAAAGTTTGGAGTCTGTGTAGATGGTATATCTTTGTACCAGTCTCGTTTCATCATGTCAGAAATATATTTACGGGACTCGGTGTCGAGAATATCGTTCTTTTTTAAAGCAAAATCAGGTAGATGTGTGGTATTAGGATGATGGTGATAGAAATGCTTGACATTTACTTTAAATCCAACTAAGGAATTCAGGTGTTCCTCCAAAAGATTTTCGTTATATGAGCGGAGGTTTAGTAGCTCCTCTGTTAATTGTTCGTTCGAAGCATCCTTTACCAATAAAGATTTATCCTCGTACTCAGGTGACAACGGCAGGGCTACAATATTTAGCACCGGTTCGTTAAAGAAGCGGCCACTTTTGGATCGTTTTTCTTCAACTTCGGTTTTAAGCATTATTTTGCATTTTTCCCATTTCGTATTACTTGAGTTAAGTAACTGCTCAACGTGTTTCAAAATATTACTGAACAGATTCATAGACATCTTAAATTCCCTATTAGCCACCAAGCAAGCAATTTTCCTATCGTCCCTGTCATAGTGTAGAATGTAGTCCTCCTCACCATATATCCCTTTTGTGATATCATTCTTCTCCTTTAACAAACTGTCGAATTTGCTGTTATACGAAGAATGGATTATATAATCTAATTCGTCCAAAGGTAGATATTGGAATCCAAACATCTTAGAAATATTGTGGTATGCAACGAAAATACCGTCCATTTTGCCAATTCTAGCTTGCAAAGAATACTTTAGAAGGGCAGACCTGATTAGTTCAAAATATTCTCTTTCCAAAGACTCAAATTCCCCATAAACTTTATCTATCTCATATCCAGTTTGGTTGTTATTACTCTCTACATGTGATAAATCGTATCTTATGGCAGAAACTGCTCTTGTCTTCAGATCAAATACACCCGTTCCAGGTAGATTTGGGTCGTACGCGTCCAATTGAGATCTCACAATGAATTCATCTATACTAGAATAGTGATAATTTTCACTTTTTGAACTATTCTTCAGGGACTTTTCCGTTAAAAAGTCTTCAAGATAATGACCTAGTACAGAAAGCACAATCTCCCTATCCAGACTTCTATCTGAATCAATAGAACAAATGCCATTTCTCTTCTTTCTCAGAATGACTGCTGACGGAAAATATGCACTTTCTGAATAATTGCAGTTTTTTTGAGGAAAATTTTTCGATATCGAGGAATCAATGATATTCAATCTTCTGAAATTGGATAATAAATAGTGCAACTGAGAAAGTACTGATGTCATGGAACTTGATGAAGATATGTACTTTTTTCTATGTTCTTTGGCAACCTTTAACAGAGATTCATCTTTGTGGGGTGTGATGAATATTGGCTTGCTTTGTCCTTCTCCAGAGGAGTCTGTGTTCACATCTTTTTCACTTTTCTTTTCCAAATACTCTGGATTAATATTTTCCACTGCAGGGTCAAAATTATACATTCTGCTCCTATTATCTCTCAATTTTTGTAGCGACAACGGTTGGTATAACACTCTCGTTAATCCATGACCAATCCTAGGAGGCTTTTGGTTGTGTTTTTGAACACCATCTTGATTGTAACGTACTAATGCGTGCCTAATCTTCTGGACATTTATCCGAAAAGTGTATGAATTGCTATCTGAATATGTTCTGCTAGCGGGATATGTTCTCCTAGCGGGATATGTTCTCCTACCAGGATATGTTCTTCTACCAGGATACGTTCCTACCTTTGTCCGCTCCAAATACTTATCATGTCTATACTCCTTCTTTATATTTGTTTTCAGTAGATTAATCGCCTTGTCCATTTCTTCCGTATATTTTTGTCGACCTCCCTTTTCCTTGTTTCCAATGTCCTCTACAGTCGAATTTGTGTCATATATTTCATCGACCATCTCTAAAGCACTATGCAGGTCAGAACGTAGCTTGTCTGGTGTTTCTCTTCCACTAGGGGCATTTGTGAGAGCAGCGCCAAAGTGATAAATCGATCGCTGTTGATAGCTTTTAGCGGCGCTACCTATTCTGCAACGCTCAACAGATAGACGTCTGGACAGGAATCTACAGTTGTAGAACCCCATTATCAAAACTATAAAAGTATCAGGTAGCGTTTGGCTCTTTTTTGTGCTCTCTCAAGTGCCCTGTTTATATTATATTTTTACATATTTGTTTCTTTATTAACCAACGGCATTGACGGAAACGCGCTTTATTATGGACTACTTTTTTTTCACTGTTTCCTGTTTTTTGACGTGATATACTCAAAGATGAGCGATTGACGATCTGAGAATTCTATTTGGGAACTCTTCTCTGCTTTGAAGACATTTATTTCCCAGCTGCCTTTGAAGTAGTTTCACGAGCGCTAGTGAAGTTTTTTCATAAATATATATTCCCAATCATCGCTAGGAATTATGCGCGTTTTTACTTTGATTGCGATTTTGTTTAGTTCATCTTTGTTAACACATGCATTCTCCTCTAATTATGCTCCTGTAGGCATATCTTTACCTGCTTTTACCAAAGAATGTCTTTACTATGATTTATCCTCTGATAAAGATGTCCTTGTGGTCAGTTACCAAGTTTTGACAGGTGGGAATTTCGAGATAGACTTCGATATTACCGCCCCTGATGGCTCTGTTATCGTCACTGAAAGACAAAAGAAGCATTCTGATTTTCTACTGAAGTCGTTTGGTATAGGTAAATACACTTTCTGTTTGAGTAATAACTACGGCACTTCCCCAAAGAAAGTTGAAATCACCCTCGAAAAGGAAAAGGAAATTGTTTCTTCCCATGAAAGCAAAGAGGACATAATCGCAAACAACGCCATCGAGGAAATTGATAGGAACCTGAATAAGATCACCAAAACAATGGATTATTTAAGGGCTAGAGAATGGAGAAACATGTATACTGTGAGTTCTACTGAGTCAAGATTAACATGGCTCTCATTACTAATTATGGGGGTAATGGTTGGTATCAGTATAGTGCAGGCATTAATTATTCAGTTCTTTTTTACCAGTCGCCAAAAAAACTACGTATAGGTTGCTTTTCAAGCTCTTAAAATTGTTGGATCAGCTGTGCTAAGGGGAAGGCACTTTTTTGTATCATGATCCTATTTTTTTTGTTATTTAATTATTTATGACATACCTTTATACTTTAGTTTTCAAAAATCCAATAATAGATAGGCAAGGTTTACGGAAAAGAGTGGAGTGCAAAATAAATAGAGGAAAGGCAGAAGGAAGAAGGAAAGCGAAAAGAAAAACGAAGATATATTTGGAGAAAAGTATAGAAATAATAAAATGAAGACACATCGATTGAAGTATGCTCAAATGATGAGAAAAAGAGACCTTTATCTCAGGCCACAAACAACCATTGTCCAAGTGGCTTATCTTTGCTATAGTTTTGTTCGAATATTCGGGGATTCTATCTTTGGTTTCTTCAACAAGTTGACCCCATTTACCAGTTCTTTTTTGCTCTTCATATACTGCTGCTCTTTTGAAATGTGGCATGCCCTAAACTTCCTCACTTCTTCGAGCTTGTAATGAATTGCTGTTTCACTGTATCTCGCTGTCACAATCATTTTCGTTCTCTTCATTTAATGTGTTATTCTCACTTGCTGTGTTGAAACTGTTTCTTAATTCTGGGTTTTTGATTGTGTATTGGTCCTTATCATTGTTAATCCTTAGATTTTTTACATATTCTTCAAGTTTGCTCCAATTTTCTTCACGTTGCACCTTACGCTGTTGAGTTTCTTTTACACTTGATAAGTACAATGCATTACAGTTTTCGTACAATACTGGGTTTGTTTCCAGAAAAATTTTCAATGCCTTGAATGCCATAGCATGAATTGCCCTATTCCACGAACCAGAATTGATTGCTTGCTCAACAAGCATGTAAGGGTCTGAAATGCTATCTTCGCCATTTGCTGTATCTAGCTCTAACTGAGAAGTTAATTCATATAATGCAGGAAATATAATGGGTAGGATGACTTCGGCATTTTCGATACATAAGTTTAAGAAATATTCATTATTCCAATAACTTAAAACCTTTTCCGCCACTTGGAAATGTGGAGAAGAAATACACTTAGCTAATTGAACAAATAACGGAACTTCTACTTTAATAAATTCCAGCGGTTCGATCACTTCAAAAATATCCTCGATTTCATTTAGAAACATTATCTCTTTTGTGGAATTTATTTTTGGCCAATAACGCAGTAAGCCCATAACTACCTCTTCGGTTAATAAAGGATCTTTTTCGAGAAATTGAACGATACAGTAAGCCAACTGAGGGTGGTATAATGATAAACAACGGACCTTGTGTAATGGTATCAATATCCTCACCAAGAAAACCTTGTGCTCTTCCTTTAATGGAAGTGCAAATCCATTAATTATGGAACCCAAAATTTCTAACAATTCTGCCACACCGTTAAACTTTTCAGTCTCATAAATAAATTGCAAAAAAATATTATTCATCGACCGACGAATAAAGCTTCTTAATGATAAGAACTTCCCATATATTCTATGCAGTGTCGTTTTCAAACAGTCTCTTTCTCTGATATCTTCGCTATCAAATAATTCCAGTAACTTTAAAATAAAGTCCTGATCAATATATTGTTTAGCAATCTGATGATTGAAATCAGGACTTTCCACAAACCTTAAAAAGAATTCGTAAACAGCTTGCATATGAGGCCAGGCTAGTTCGTTAACAGGTTCATCTTCATCTGGGTCATAAATCTCACCAACTGGATTTACTGGTGGTGGAATAGGTCTAAACAGATTGATTTTGAACATGTTCACCACATGAGCGTACATCTCATTCGTGTAAGTGAACCTATTTGTTACAAGGAATTCTATTAGCTCATCTAAGGTGCTTCTTTTAATCTCTTTACCTTGAATGTCAAAACTTGGATCATTAAAGTCAAACATAGTGTTACACTGGTCAACTTTGGCAATGAACAAAGGGATTCTTTCTTCAGGAGAAACTTCATTAAAATTTGGCAATTTCGTTAATGGCGTATATCTAGATGGCTCGAATCTAGATGAAGAATGACGTTGGGGAGTCTTAATTAACTCTAAATCTGTGTCAGGGTTAAGTTTTGTGGGTGTTGGTAGTCTCTCAAATGAGTGTGATGATCTCGGAATGTCGATACTTTGTGAGGAGGCGTGGTTTGCATCCTGAGTATTACTAGTATTAATATTCATATTGTTATTATTACTATTACCATTTTCTACATCAGAAGAAACTGCTGTACCTGAAGCATTTGAAATGGGAGATGATGGAACAGCGGATACTGCCCCCAGCAAAGTAGGATGTGCATGATCTTCACCAGAAGTGCTTTTGTCGTCCTTAGTAACAGTGAGTACTGGAGTGGGGTTCATTATAGCGGCAGAGGATGAAGAAGATCCTTGCTTTTGAGATTGTGATGGCTGTTGCGATTGTTTGGACTGTTCTTGTCCTTTTCTTGAACTTGTTTTCTTTGTGGAGCTTGAACCGGAGCGACTGACACTTGAGCTTCTACTGCTACTGCTGCTGGAAGAAGGGGTCGTCGCTGTTTTTGTTTTTGATGTAGAGCTACTATGATGCTTCCCTTGCGAGGGAACACTACCAGATTGCTTGCCCTTCTCAGTTGTAGACTTTGATCCGGTACTGCTGGCAGAACTGTGAGTAGTCCCGTGGGAAGAGCTACTAGCTGAAGCGGGCTTCTTTGATGTGGATGAGGTAGTGGAACTTTTTTCTTTTTCCTTCTCTTTGTCCTTCTTTTTACTGCTTGAAGAAGAAGAAGACCCGGTGGTCTTCTTTATTAATCTTTGCTTGAAACCACGCATCATATTGAAAGTGGATGTTCGAAAATAGCACGTGCCTATTGATCTTAATAAGTAGAACTTTTATACAAAATAAAAAAGCCAGTTAAAGACGGTATTGAGGTGAACAGGTATATGGAGAAGGGTTTATATTTTTATCTAACAAAAAAAGGAAAAAAAAGCAAAATCGAGGGGGGAAGGAAATGAAACCCAAAATACTTACGGCGACGATGGTTTATCCTTGAAATGAAGAGTTTTCCAATGAAGAAACGAGACGTATTGACATGCCTACCAATTGAAGTGGAAAACAAAGCGTAGTTTCACATACTCTTTAATAATCAATTGTCTGATACTTTTTTTTTTTCCTTTCTCGCAGCCGGGATAGGGGGTTGTGACCCGGCAAAAAATGTTGGTCTAAGTTTTATCGTTGCTATATGCTCCATACATACAATAAATGTCTATAAAATTTTTAGAAGAAAATCAGGCGTGAAAGATGGTGTCTGCATCTTTGTGGTAGAGCATCAAGTAGGCCGTGAACCCCTTCCCCTGCGGATCGGGTTCTCCTTTGGAGTTCACTTCTCCAACCCCGAACTGAAACACCAAATAGGTTTTGAAACCGAAATATTCGTACACAGATCTTGCGTGCTCCGAAATAGCCTCGAGAGCAAGGGCGCAATTGGCCTTGTCTGCTTTGGTTTTATATTTTTCGAGTATTTTTCTGACTGAACCTCTAATTTCGGGATGGCTAGGATCTTTTCCGATGGCATAAAGGTAGTAATAGTCCATTCCCAGAGGCATGACTTCGTGCTTCCTCACAGTCAAGTCGTGAAAAAAAATCTTATTGAAAGACTCGTCGTCAGATAGTGTAGCAGGCAAGTGGCACCCAGGGCGGCTCCATATTGCGACTGCATCGAAATTATTTGCCTCAGCAATTTCACCATCCAAGTCATGGTAGCACGTCGTGTAGTAATGTATCATTGCATTTATTCTTGCCCTTGAAACTTTTTCAGTGATTGGGATATGGAAGAACTTTTTCATCAAGTAGTCATTTGCGTATGACTTTTCGAATGCCTTAAACAAAGTTTTCGAAGCCTTCTCTACATCGCTTGTCAAGTTTACCGCCAAAGAGGATTCTTCATTGATCGATGATGCTACCATTATCAAAACTATTGATTTGTTTTCAACGTTCTGATTAATATTTTTGTCACTGCCTTTTTCTATTGTTTCTTTTTTTGCATTTCTTATAGTAACATAAAAAACACAGGAAAAAAAACGTCGTTTATTATATCAGGAGTAAAGGATTTCTGCCCAAAATGTCAGGAAAATTACGATATAAAACGTACTATAAGATAACAAGCGGCTGAATAATTTCTGAGGTCAGAACCATAAGGGTACTGAAATACTATGTGCTAGATTTTTTATTTATTTTCTTTTTCTGATTGATTATCGTTTGGTTAAAATCAGTATGATATTATATATGACTTGCTTTATAATATATCAAACCGACATAAAAAATTATCCTACTCAAAAAAGATCATGGTTGTCCCCGCGTTTCACTTCTGTTATACCATGCAAATTTTTCTATCAAATGAGTAATTCTTTCATTTCTTTCGGGACCCTTTACGAAGTAGTTGTTATATCTCCACTGGCAAGGCCACGAACTGACAAAAAAGGCATGATATAAATTGTGAGAAATTGTGAGTTAATTTAATAATTATGCGACGAGATGATAGAAAGGTAAAGACGACTTTTTGAGCCGGATCTGTTTACGTCAGTAAATTCTCGCGCCCCAAGACGTTATGAGGCATAAAATTTATTGCGTTCAGTTTTCTAAAGAGCTCACTATCGGTGATAGAAATCTTTCTTTTTTATTATCTTCTTGTCAGTAGTAATGTATAAGCACCAATATTGAAATGTCCAATTTTTTCGGTTCTTCCCAAGAACTTCAAGAGAGCAGTAGTATGGAAGAAAGTATTGTGAATGATACACAAAACGGTTTAAATACTCCAATATTTCAAAATGAAAGAAATTGAAAACCGATTTTGCCATTAATAATGATTGCTTATTATCCTTTAGTGAAGAAGTTTGTATTGAACTTCAAAGCTGATTGAAAAATCATTATATTTGAACACGTCGTGAGAAGACATGTGTCCAAGTGCATAGTTATTTAAGGCTTCTACGCTACTTTGTCCTTTTATTACACATTATAATGAGTCTTCAAGACATTTGACTCAGTATGTATAAGAGAATGCTTCCATTGAGATAGTAAGATGATATGTATTGTTACAATACTTGATAATAAGATGCGTTAAAATATTAGTTAAAATGTTAGCTAAAGTTGTACAATTATTCAAGTCGGTGGAACAATAACACTCATTTTATATTTAATTTGTAGGCTGGTTAAATTTAATAACACTTCTTAGGGCTCTATTTTTATGAACAGGACATCATATTATGTAGGCAATAACTTCCGAACTTCGTAATTGATTTAATTGATAATACGACCTATCGTGAATATGCTAAAAGTTCTTTTCGAGGATATAGAGATTCTCGAAGAGAGAGAGATATTCTAAATAACAATATACATATATATATATATATATATATATTCCTTTCTTGCTTCTTTTTTGTACATTATGTAACTATATTTCTTTCTCATTCCAAATATTCAAATGTACAGGTATTTAATACCGCCTCAATTGATTTAGCGGTATTTTATTTTCTAACAGCTTAGTTATAATGCTAAATATACAAAATATATTAGAAGCTCTTTCTCAAGGATATAGGAACCTGCCAAGGAAACCCATATTTCCACATAATGTTACTATTATTATTTCTTCTATTTTATATGTTGTCATTCATTATCCTATTACATTATTAAATCTTGCATTTCAGCTTCCATTAAATCAGATGACTGTTTTCAATCCTTTTTTATCTTTCTACTCCGTCTACCGCAATATAATAGCTTATGAATACTCGCCGGTAGATTATAGTCGATTCTTATTCCAATAGATTGTTCCTCCAATGACGTTATAGCTAATCATAAAGCAATATAGCTAAATTAGGTACCTAATCTTAAAAGATTTTCAGATTTAAACTAATCCTTGTTGCCTATTTTAATTTAAATATTTCTGTATTCTCGCTTAAAAAACATGATGCTGATTATATCTGTTAGTTCAGGTATTCTTTTTACTCCTATATTCTTCTCAGTCATGACGAAGTGTATGTTGTTTTACGGGTACGAGTAATACCGGGGTGTCTTGAAAATCCCAATATAAACAGTCAATGGAAGTAACCAGTTGTCAGAACGGATTATCAGCTTTTCATGGGATGTTACTTATCCTATATATTATATAAAATATGGATCATATTAATTGGTGGAAGCGCCGAACCTCGGATCTAAACTAATTGCTCAGGCGTCTATACGTTTGGGTGGTTAAGCTAAGGGAGGCGAAGTTACATCTCATGTTGCTCATTCTGTTCGTTTTGTTATAAGGTTGTTTCATATGAACGTTTTAGGATGATGTATTGTCATACTGACGTGTACCACTCTGAGAAACAACAAAATAACGGTTTACTGCTTCTATGGCCAAGTTGGTAAGGCGCCACACTAGTAATGTGGAGATCATCGGTTCAAATCCGATTGGAAGCATTTTTTGTCGTGCACTTTTGCTATATAAATATTTTTTGAGCGTCAGCGACAAGTATCTTTTTTTTTGTTGTACAAAGGACTCTTTCAATTGTTTAGTCAGTCATTGATGACTTGTAAATAATTAGATTAATTAAAATTGCTATTAAGTAGAAAGTAGAAATATATTTAAAAATGGTATTAGTTCTGTACAGGCTTCTTCCCTCTGTGTGGAATTACTTTGGTGATAATTTTAAAGACCTTTGGCCATATTCTTGCCACGTAAGTTAAGTAGTAACCAGCAAACATCGCAAAGAAATTGAAACCAACAAAAGCCCATTCAATACCAAAGTTCCTCCAAACGTGGTCGTAACTCATATTCTCATTTTTCAGGAAGTCATCGCCAACAGTGTACGTACAATAAGCGCAGACTGTGAAAGTGTTCTTATTATGTAGATAGCCACCGTATTCTTCTATGAAAGCTTCCATAAATTGGCCACAAGATTGCCCCGTCAGAGGTTGACCAGGAACCATCTCCGACATGTCACACTTGATTTCCCAGTTATGCAATAGAATACTAACAAAAGTTTCCACAAAATATGTGTATGGCGAAACCCTGTACATGAATTTCCAAAAAGTTGGAAACAAAGAGTATGGTTGCATAACACCACAGAATGATGCTGTAAAACTGTAAATAAACGCAACAAAAACAGCAGCAGTTTGTAGATTAGGAGCAGTATAGATCAGCCATAAACCAAGAGTCGAGTAATAAGCAGCGAAAAGCATATAGTTTAAAAAGAAAACACCGGCACTCCAGCCAGCGTTGTTAAATCCACAACAGAAAAAGGCACAGACGAAAAATAGTGCGGAACTTGTAAGTGCCAGTGGTAGTTCAATAATTGACTGTGACAAAAGAAGAACAGTCCAGTGATAAGTGTTCGATCTCGCCTCCCTAGCAACATAAACTTCCTTTGTTTTCAAGGCTTTGTCCTGAATTTGATTGATCAATGGAGATGAAACACAAAGAGCCATGAAACAGAAGAAGATACTATCCTGCAAACCGATAATATTATGCTTAATGTGCCAAAATGAGAAACCGATAAACAAACCAGCGCCACCATTCAAACAGTACTTGGCCATGACATAAGTCATGTCTCTTTTCGTACAAATATATTGTCTTCTTGTAATAAGAGCTAATTGCTGTAAGTAGGAAGGCTGCTTCCACAATGAGGTTGTGTAATCAACACCAGACGCACGAGCATCATCTTCTAACCTAGCTGTTTCTTTTTCAACTAGTTTCTTTTCTACAGAAGATTCCCATAATGCACTCCAATCTATGGCTTCTTTGTTCAAAGTAAGAGCTTCCTCCGCTGTATCTTTCCCTGCCGAGGAGTTACTGCTACCTACTGCATCAATGACGAAATCTGCAGGGTTATCATGTTCTTTATCGTAAACGAGCGTGTTGTCATGAGACATGAAATAGCCGCAGGCATCGTCCATTGGTCCAAAGAAGACACATTCACCACCCCTTTTCAATAAGAAAATATTGTCAAAATGGCTGATGACACTTTTACTAGGCTGATGAATGGTACAAAAAATAGCCTGACCCTGTAAAGAAAGTTGTTTTAAAAATTTGACGATTGTTAGTGCAGCCTCAGCGTCCAGCCCAGAGGTTGGTTCGTCTAAGAATAATAAAAGTGAAGGCTTAGTAACAAGTTCAACACCGATAGATAAAAGCTTCCTTTGAGTCGGGTTTAAATCAGCGACTAAAATGTCAGATGGCAATTTCAGTAAATTTGAAACAGTGTCTAAGTATGCCCTGTCACCATCACCTCTCAAAAGACATGATATTTCCAGAGATTCTTTCACAGACAGCAAATCTAGATGCAAATCCTGTTGTTGAACAAAACCAATACTTCTCTTAAATGCGTCCTCATCTGTCAATGGGTGGCCATCGATCAAAATTTCGCCGCTAACAACACCTGTCTCGACTCTTTGTGATAAGACATTCAGCAAAGTAGTTTTACCTGCACCGGACTCACCCATTAAGGCAGTCAAACCAGAACTGATGAAACCGGATGCATTGTTAATCAGTTTCTTTGTACCAACTGTGTAGTTGATATTTTTCCAAGAGATGATATGCTTTTGAGTCTCTACTGTTTCCGTGATAGGTTGCTCGTTATAATCGTTTAGAGCCATTTCCTTATTTGAGGGTGATACCTGATATGGAACAGCCGACAGGCTAGACGAGGAAGACGAAACGGAGTGCGACTTTGGAATACCAGCATACTTACTGTCATTTCTTGCAGAGGACCTGGTACCTCTCTTTTTATTCAAAAATGGCAGCCATCTTGTCAAACGACTATTGTTGCGCTCTATTTCATCCTTATTGAAATAAGGCTTGATATATTGAGATGCAAACAGAGTACAGGCAATAAAGAATACTAGGAAACCAATGATAATACCAAAGTTTCTCCACACATGATGATACGTGTAGGATAAACCTTGCTTCAAGTAATCACGGCCTCTAACGTAATCATTACCCAGAGTAGCACCTTGCCAAGCACAGGCCTTATGGGAAAATGGAACATCGTTGTAAGTAGGACCTCTTGGAACAATTGTCTCACTACAATCCAGCTTCAAATTGTAAAGCTCATTAGACAGTATTGCCTCCATAGCGTACATTGCAGGATTTAGATAAGCAATCCATACAAACCAAGGATGCATATTTTTCAGGTAGATGACGTAAGAAGCATACATTGCTATAGCTAGTAGCAGAATACCTGCAAATAAATTTGCAACTGAAATGGTTGGAGCAACTAGTGTCGTCAAAGCGAATAAGGACACCATACAGAAATTGTAAAAGGAAAGGAACAGGAGGAAAATGAAAAATCTTGCAGCCTTGTATTGCAGGTGAGCAAGGAAGTATAGGATGATACTGAATACAATTACCAAACAAAGTTTAAAGCAGTAGTCGAACACTGTTGTTGAAAGGGTTTCAACCCAGTTAGTATAGAAGTGAAGTTGGGATTGCTTTTTAACGACGGGTTGTCTTTGGAAGGCAATAGGCATATCTGCAAGAGAAAGAAAAGTGAAGAAAAGAATGGAGAAAAAGGTTAAAGAACCTCTTGAGTATGAACCAATGGTAGTCAACGGAATTTCGTAAAACAGTGAACCAATGACCAAAGATTGAATAACGACAGAAATAAATTGTGCCGTCATATAAGCTTTATCACCCAAACTTCGTTGAAAAGCTCTTTTTGTGCAAAATAATAATTGTTTCTTCAACGGAATATTAAAAATAGGTGAGACATCAGAGGGATCCACTTCCTTAATGGAGTCATCAATTGAAGACCCCTGGATTTGCTGCTTTATATTTCTATAGTACGAAGAATGTTTCCATTGATCATATAAATCGAAATCAGAATTATAAGTATACTTAGTGACTTCCCCTGTTGCGGTTTTGAGAACGCTAGCAGATGATGAATTTGATAAATTCCCCAAATTTTTATTTTTGAACTGAAAATTTAAGATAGAGGTCAGATATTCAATAATACAATCGTTAGGATCTTTCTCAATACCTAAAGTGTCACGAAAATAAGTCAAACACTCATCGACCGTACCATAGAAAAGCTGGTAGGAATCGGATAGCATAAGAATCTTGTCAAACTTATCAACAATTTTATCACTTGCCTGAGAAATTCTGACTAAGTTTACAGAACGAGTAGCTTTTGCCATTTTTCTAAGAATTTCCAAAAAATCCAGAGCTGTGGCGGAATCTAAACCTTTTGTAGAATTATCCCATAGATAAACGGAACCATTAGCAATAAACGTTTCAATAATAGAAATACGTTTACGCTCACCACCAGAAACACCACGGAAAAAATCATTTCCTACAATAGTTTTCAATACATGAGACAGGCCGAATTCTCTTAAAAGTTCATTTCTTATTTGATCGCGCTCACCTTTTGGAATATCGAACTTACAACTCAAGGCAAAATCAATTGTTTGCTCTACCGTTAGAAATGGGAAATGCACATCTTGCTCATTATTGTAAATGATTTGGTGGGGACATTTGTCGGAAAAGCTCTTAAACTCATTATTTTTAAATTTAATCGAGCCTGGAGGAGAGTATGACAAACTAGTTTTACCATGAAACAAAGTCTTAAATAGAGTGGATGTGGGATAACCCAAAACCAAAACCATTTCACCAGCCTCTGCTTGGAAGGTTATGTCATTTAGTTGATTTGCCGGATTCGGCATGCTGTCCTCAGCGTCATAACTCTTTTTTGACTCGCATTGAGCATCGGCGCCAAATTGAATGTTCGCGCCATTGAAAGTGAGTGACCCGTCAGCAACGGGAGTGAAGTACTTTGAAATTGACATATTAATTCCAGAAAAAGCAGACTGCAAGGACTGAGAGATGAATTACAGCAGTCTTTACTATTCAGCTAATGCCTTCTCAAGTATGTTTTTTTTTTTTCAATATGGATTTTTATGTCCAATAACTATTCAATAACTGCTTCACAGAAACGGTACTAAGGCTAGGGAAAACTTTACTTTTAGAACTGTTCAGTGCCTTAGAAATAAGGCAAAGGCACCGTCTTTATATTCGAGTTGGAAAATAAGAGTAGAAAGGACACACATTTGTGTTTTGCTCTGTCACATCGTACAGGAGGTAAGCTGCTGTGGCTGTAGTGACACTGAAAGGGACGCTGCTGATGAGCACGTTTACAGTTCATCTAGCCTGTATATGGAGTGATCTTCAGGCACTCTCTTTGAAACTACCGTAGTTAATCGAAAAAAGGACCTGGAACGACAGCGCGTAAAAAGAAACGAGGAGCAGCAGTGCCTATAAGAGAATTCTCACTTTTCGATTGTTTAGTAAAAAGGTGTGCAGTCCCCTTTGCGTACGAAGGCACATGACAATCACGTAAGCAAACGACGCTCTCTATTGTAAACCGTTCGTATGGCTTACTTTGCTCCATAAAGAGGAGGAAAGCTACAAATAAAATAACCTGTATGTACATATTACTCTATATGATTTAAGCTAATGACAAGGGGATATATGCAGTCTAATATTAGAACACGGTTTTTGCCCCTATGTTTCTTTGGATGTACTACTGCATCTGTATGCATCTGGCCTTTCGTTTATTGAGGGCAACTATGAGGGCAGAAGCTTTTGTGAAAGTTATATAAAGAAGAACTATCACAGAGGAAGGGAGGGACAATATCTATAGCGACAACGATTACGCAACGTTTCCTCCATATTGTAGTGATAAGTCAATGAACAGTGAATCCTAATTGATATGAAGTTATTGTTACTACAGTATGAATAAAGTTATGTTGAATAACATTGCTTTCTTTTTGATCGCTTCCTGAAATTGGTGCAATGGGAGCGAATTCCAAGTAACTCGTATAATTTTTTTTTTTTCATAGGCCTGCGTGCTCTTCAACGTCAGGCATTAAAAAAAAAGAAACTGAAAACAAGTCAAAACAAAATTCGACCAACAACTACGAATCAAATTAAAACAAAACTTAGTCAACAACTGTAGTGCGTTGGCTGCTAATAATACGTTCTTGTAAGTATAAAAAGCAGACCTTCACCGCTTAATCGCTTTCTAATCATTTCTCACTTCTCCTTAATTAATTAATAAATTTGAAAACTGGTATCCTGTGCCAAAACATTTTCAATCAGTAGGTAAATAACTGTCCTTTGGTGAGGAAAAGTTAACTGCGCGTAACTATTTATCAACTATCCCTATATTTGTAACGTCAAATTACAAAATCGTATTTTAGTAGTCTTGCAAATGGTTTTCTGTTCCCATTATAGCAAAGACACCGGGTGACCATACTTTTTTGTAAACAAGAAACTTTTATTTCTAAAATCAAGTTCTCTGACTGTCAACACTAATGTATGCAGACACGACAAACAATTCATGTTTTGCGTACAAATAGTTCCTACTAAGTTCGGCATACATAATGTAGGCGTAATCTCTAAAAGTAAAGGAGAACTTGAACGATACTAAAATAATGTAATGTTGGAAAAAAATAAGGTATCAAATCTAACCATTTCACAAGGTACTCAAAAAAGATCCTATGTGAGTTAACAAGAAACTTAAAACAATCCATTACCTGCCTAGTATAATTTTTTTAGACCAGAATATGACTCCATAAAACGTGAAGCAGCAGCTAGAAAAACGACGCCTCGGCGGAGTTTGCGTTTAACTCTCATGTGCGGCCAAACAGGTGCGTAAGAGCTGTGACTATTTAATTATGTAATATTTACGGAAAAAGGAGTGGACAAAAAAGGCGTGAATTTTACTCCACTGGCGGTAGCCGCCTATAAAGAAATTGATAAGAGGCGTGCCTCTTATGCGATCTTCGGACCAACAACAAAGCACACAATAGCACAAAGTATACACAATAGAGAGCCTGTAGGAAAGCAGTGGGGAATGTCTTGGCTTTTTTTATGCCCAGAAAAAAATAAACGTAACGTTGGGGAACTACGCGCAATCATATTTCATGGCCTCCCCACGGTGCTTAGAGCAGCGCGTTGTCTACAGAAACATCTTTATAAAATCTTGGCCGACCAAGATTCCCAAACGAGACTCACATTTCCCAAAAAAAGACATTTCTGTCCAAAAGTAGAAGGCAAGAAAACCCTGGAGGAATCATAGGCAAAGAAAGAAAAGAAGAAGTTCATCTTTAAAACTACCTTTCAAGCCTTTATTCGTTCCTCGTAAAGGACACACGAAAAAAATAAACAGTACCTTGCAGAAGGAGTGCAGAGTTAGGTCGCAGGGAATCCTTGAAAGCCAAGAGTTTTTTTTCCGTAATGATCTCCCAAAGCAACCATCAACATTGTGGTGCAAAGTTTAGTGTAAGATGTTCTACTGAACTATCTTAATAGCTGAGCATCATGTGAGTAAACGAGTAAGCAAGAAAACAACAAAGTAATGTTCAACTTTCGTAACTACGGAAAATAATATATAAGTAGTTAACGAAATTCGAACAATGAGAGCTCTCACATATCATCTTCTTTTCCAGTTTAGCCATTATCAGCACAATAATACAAAACACACTCGTACACTCGCTTCAACTATAACAAAAAAATGGCTTACATCAAGATCGCTTTATTAGCTGCTATCGCTGCTTTGGCTTCTGCCCAAACTCAGGAAGAAATTGACGAATTGAACGTTATTTTGAATGACGTTAAGTCCAACTTGCAAGAATATATTAGTTTGGCTGAAGATTCTTCATCTGGATTTTCCTTAAGCAGTCTGCCATCTGGTGTTTTAGACATCGGTTTAGCTTTGGCTTCCGCCACTGATGACTCCTACACTACTTTGTACTCTGAGGTTGACTTTGCTGCTGTTAGCAAGATGTTGACCATGGTTCCATGGTATTCTTCCAGGCTTCTACCAGAATTGGAATCCTTGTTAGGAACTTCTACCACCGCTGCCTCTTCTACTGAAGCTTCTTCTGCTGCTACTTCTTCCGCTGTTGCTTCCTCCAGTGAAACTACTTCTTCTGCCGTCGCTTCCTCCAGTGAAGCTACTTCTTCTGCCGTCGCTTCTTCCAGTGAAGCTTCTTCTTCTGCTGCTACTTCTTCTGCTGTCGCTTCCTCCAGTGAGGCTGCCTCTTCTGCCGTCGCTTCCTCTACCAAGGCTGCCTCTTCCACTAAGGCTTCTTCCTCTGCTGTTTCTTCAGCTGTTGCTTCTTCCACCAAAGCCTCCGCCATTTCTCAAATCAGCGATGGTCAAGTTCAAGCCACTAGCACTGTTTCCGAACAAACTGAAAACGGTGCTGCCAAGGCTGTCATCGGTATGGGTGCTGGTGTCATGGCCGCTGCCGCCATGTTATTATAATCTCATTTTTAAATGGAATTTTTAATGTTCGTATATACCAATTTATCTATTGAATAGTTTTTTTTAAATTTTACTGTTTCTTTTAAACCTCGAATTATTGTGAGAACTGATTTCATCAACTGGAGGCTGTAGTGTACGTTTTGAAAACGGAAATGATTTACCGTTTTCTTTTATGATGATGCTAGGATAGGCACCTTCAAACATGCATGTCTTCCTGCCCACATTCTGAAGATATTTAACAATGGATGAAAGAAATCAACAATAGAAAAGGCCAGTTGTCAGTTTTTATATAATACAGAGAAGTACATATGACAGTTTAAAAGTTAAGCATTAACTGGTAAGTTGAAATAATAATATAATCATAAGCGGAACGAACATTTTCGACACGTACTAAAATCATAGTAGCATGGCGGCAACAGCAGCTAAAGCACCGGCACCCATACCGATAACAGCCTTGGCAGCACCGTTTTCGGTTTGTTCAACGATACCGGTAGTTTTAGATTGAACGCTAACAACGGTAGCAGACTTCTTAGCTTGACAGGCGGAGTCACATACGGTAACTGTAGTCTTTAGTGTAGAGAAGTCAGTTGCAGTAGAGGTACCTTCTTTGCATGTACTGCAGATAGTAGCGGTTGAAACCTTAGTAGAATTGTTGTAACCGGTGGTGGAAGCTGGAACAGCAGATGTTGAAGAGTAGTCACAGACAGTGGTTTCTTTGGTGACAAGAGTGTTGTCAGTTTCAGTAACAGTGGTACCGTTTCTGGTTGAGATAATAACGCTGGAAGCAGAACTAGCTGGGGTGGTGGTGGTTGTGGAGTTGTAAGGAGCAATGGTCGAGATAGAAGTCTGGGCAGTGGAAGAAGAGCTAGCAATGGTTGAGTTGTAAGGAGCAACGCTTGAGCTAGCAGGTCCGGCCGAAGATGAAACAACTGAGGAAACTGGAGAGGAACTGACAGCTTCAGAAGAGGAAACGGCTGAGGAAGAACTGACAGAGGAAGAGCTAACAGACTCAGTCGAAGAGGAAACAGCAGAGGAAGATGTGACAGCAGAAGAACTAGTAGCTTCGCTTGTAGAAGAAGCAACAGAGGAGCTGGAAATTTCACTCGAAGATGGTGCAACAGAGGAGCTGGTAGCTTCACTTGTGGATGAAACAGAAGAGCTGGCAACTTCACTTGAGGATGGTGCAACAGAGGAGCTGGCAACTTCACTTGAGGATGGTGCAACAGAGGAGCTGGCAGCTTCACTTGAGTATGGTGCAACGGAAGAGCTGGCAACTTCACTTGAGGATGGTGCAACAGAAGAGCTAGTGGATGAAGCAATAGAAGAGCTAGCAACTTCACTTGAAGATGTGGCAGCAGAACTTGAGGTAGTTAGAGAAGCATCCATTGCTTCTAATTCTGGAAGCAGTCTAGAAGAGTACCATGGGAGCATAGTCAACATATGCTCAACAGCAGAAAAGTCCACTTCAGAGTACAAAGTGGTGTAGGAGTCATCACTTGGATTTGCAAGCAATTGCCCAGCAATGTCCATAATACCAGCTGGAATTTGGTCCAAGGAAAGACCTGAATTTGGAGTGCTGGATAGGGTGATGTAGTCGTTAATGTTGGTCATAACATCATCTAAAGCAACGTTCAATTCGTTGATTTGTGCTTGGGTTTGAGCGTAAGCAATAGCAGCAAGAGCGGCTAGTAATGTGATTTTAGAGTAAGCCATATTTTTTATGGTATTAATAAGCGAGTGAATAGGTTTTTGTTGCTGGTTTCTATCAGAACAAGAGTAGGGAACGAGATAAGTAAACGGGCTAAAAACTGATCTGTCCTAGCGATCCTTCCCTTTTTATATTCGAAAGCTTGGGATCATATCTTACTGCGTGGAAAACAAAGAATTTGCATCCTCCCTTTTGGACTATCCTACTTGTTAGAAATGCATCGTTTAGGAACCCTGTTCTATTATTTTCCGTCATTTTTTGAGAATTTCCATTCCTTCTAAAAGTGGCAGATGGGTTGTTACGAGATTTTTACTGATAATTCGCGCGCAGCGTCGCCTCTCCGCGAGTTTCAGTGTAAGCTATTGTTGAAAAGTACTTCGTTTGCCTTTTTAAGTTGCCTTTGGTTGCCATTGTTGTATCTTCAGGGTTTTCTTCGGATCACATCAGCTGTGAGAGTACGGTTAAGTTTGGAAGTCACAACTCGATTATGCCAGTTCGTAAGTGAGCACTAGATGACCTTGCTTTCCCCGTACGAGCCGGTTACGGTAGCAACTATTGTTTTCCTTGCGTGGAGTGTATGCCTATTCTGATCTTTAAATTTCCTGAAGTGTCTGTCGTGCGCCGTAAACGAATTATTACACACACACGAATCTGGGAAACCGTGAACCCCATACATTGTCTTTTTTTTTTCACAGTCCCTTATCAGTACCGTTTGGCTAACAAAAGCATAAAATATTGTTCGTTCAGATGACCCCTTCAGTACACCGCGTTTACAGTTTCAAAGTTCCTCTTAGAATAGCACCCTGTTCGCCGGCGGATAATTTGCACGCCGTATGAAGGAAGAACATATAAAAAGCAAAATATGAGGCATAAACAATCACAATATCCTCACCTTAGAAGTTAGCCGTAGCGGTTTTCTTGCGCGTGCTTGTTTCTTTTCTTAGTTCTAAGCTTCAGCAAACCCATCCACAATCTTTCTTCAAGAACTTTATCGTGTCTACTTCATAACAACCTGCTAAGCAGATTGTGAAATCGTTCCTGCTCAAGCAAGTAGTTTATAATAAATCGTCTTGTAATAGCTCGGCAAAACAACATCATATATGAAAGTGTTTCAAGTTTTTTGCCTAGTAGCAGACTGGAAATTCCACCACCTCTCTTCCAGACTTCGGTTTACATAAGAACTTAATGGTGTGTAATTTTTTTACATACTTCTGGAAGCAGATATCATCGGCCCCCAAAGTCGCCTTCTGCAAAATAATGTGGAGATCTTATCTTGTTTTTCTCTTCTTTATGACACCAAGGATACAAACATATTGTCCTGTACCGGTACTAAGGTCAATGGCAGTATTAAATATTATCTCTCCGCTTATAATTTTTGTCAGTCCTATTAAAAAGCAAGACAATTTACACAGCAGCGCTTGTTACGCAAATTTGACGTTAGTGGAAAAGCTGCAACTTTGGCATTCTATGTCAAACGATTGGTAATATAGTTGACTACTTTCGTAGAATTCCTTCCTCAAGAAAAATTTTCTCCGCCTTTCCTCTCTGAAGATGGAAATAACGCTGCATGGGGAAGAAAATAATGTAATTTTCGAAGCGAAAGCGAGAGAAACGGAGGGGAAAAATAAAAGTGTTTGGCGTATCATAGCCTCATTTGGAAGAATTTAACGCAGTGTAGTTTTCTTGGACGATACAGTAAACTCGACCAGGCACTAACATTACAGAAAATCTCGTATTGATATTGTTATTGCTTAAAGGGTAATCAAGGTAAACAAGAAAGAAGCTCCTCGTTGTCCGTAAATTTTTTAATAAGGAGAGAGAAAAAGAGAGATAACCAAGAGGAGAAAAAGGAATCTGCATCACATTTATTCAGGATAGTACGTTGGCTGATTTAGTACTCAGGATAAAAAATTCTATTTAAATAATGAGACCGAACAAAACAAGTCTGCTTCTGGCGTTATTATCCATTTTATCGCAAGCGAACGCCTATGAATACGTGAATTGTTTTAGCTCACTACCCTCTGACTTTTCAAAGGCCGATTCATATAACTGGCAGTCGAGTTCACACTGTAACAGTGAGTGTAGCGCAAAAGGTGCAAGCTACTTTGCCCTTTATAATCATTCAGAATGTTATTGTGGTGATACTAATCCATCTGGTTCGGAATCTACTTCCTCTTCATGTAATACGTATTGCTTTGGTTACAGCAGTGAGATGTGTGGTGGTGAAGATGCTTATTCTGTGTACCAACTTGACTCTGACACAAATAGCAATAGCATAAGCAGCTCAGATTCAAGTACGGAGTCTACTTCTGCGTCGTCTTCCACAACTTCTTCAACAACGTCCTCCACAACATCAACTACATCATCGACTACATCATCAACTACATCATCAATGGCGTCTTCCTCTACAGTACAGAATTCCCCCGAGTCAACTCAAGCAGCTGCCTCTATTTCAACGTCACAGAGTTCGAGCACTGTAACGTCAGAAAGCTCGCTAACTTCGGATACTTTGGCAACTAGCAGTACTAGCTCTCAATCACAGGACGCCACTTCGATAATCTATTCCACTACTTTTCACACTGAGGGCGGTTCCACAATTTTTGTCACGAACACCATCACGGCAAGTGCACAGAATTCAGGATCGGCCACAGGTACAGCTGGATCTGACTCTACGAGTGGAAGTAAAACTCATAAAAAGAAAGCCAATGTAGGGGCAATTGTAGGCGGCGTTGTAGGTGGTGTAGTGGGAGCCGTAGCCATTGCTCTTTGTATCTTGTTGATTGTCAGACACATTAATATGAAGCGGGAACAAGACAGGATGGAAAAGGAATACCAAGAGGCGATAAAACCAGTTGAGTACCCTGATAAACTATACGCCTCTTCATTTTCATCTAATCACGGGCCCTCTTCAGGTAGCTTCGAGGAGGAGCATACCAAAGGGCAAACTGATATTAACCCTTTCGACGACTCAAGGAGAATAAGTAACGGAACATTCATAAATGGCGGACCAGGAGGGAAAAACAACGTTTTAACAGTGGTCAATCCAGACGAAGCTGATTGAAGAAACCCAAAAAAAATTATTATATTCTTAAACTATTGCCAAGCAAGTCTTGTTCCTTCCCATTAATTTTTTCTTTTTCCGATTTCATTTTGCCAAATCATCTCCATTTTCATATTATGATGATCCTCTAAAAATTCATACATTTCGAATTTGAGAGCTGGAGAGCTGGAAGTAACGAGGAACATTAAATAGGAACAACAAAATTAGATTAGTTATTTTTTTTTCTACTCATTAATTTTTTTATGATATATTTGAATACCAACCTTAACTTAGTTACATAGATTTAACAAACATTAAACATGTTAATTTTTTGAAATGAATACCACCTAATAAAACTATACATTTTCAAAATAACAAATTGTTATGAAACTAATAGCTAATTATCTTCTAGTGACAATAACCACTTTACTAGAAATTATTAAAAAAATACCGCGTTGAAAGACGATATAAAGTAGGAGATTAATAAATTTATATTCATATTTTCTTCAATCTAATGAAATTGAAGCGCAAGGATTGATTATGTGATAGGATGCGTGAGTAGCAATGCATGAAAAAGGAGGAAGACGTGATTATAATATATGATGTAAAATTTTGATTCCATTTTGCGGATTCCTGTATCCTCGAGGAAAGACCTCTGGCATATTATATAGGGGTATTATTCCTTTACAAAAAATGGAATGAAAGAATCACCACAAAATTGTCATGTTTGCACAATTGCGTATACCATTGCATATAATTATGTCGAAAATCATCAATATGTATGGGAAATGATCATTCCATTTTTTTCACACTGGCATAATAATTTGAATATAATAATAATGGATGATGGGCATTATTGGGAAATAAAAGTATGAAATTTGCTTTTAGTACGTGTATCGATAAATATCTTTAATTTTCTCAAGATCTGTTCCTCGTGGCCCAATGGTCACGGCGTCTGGCTACGAACCAGAAGATTCCAGGTTCAAGTCCTGGCGGGGAAGATTTTTTTTTTAACATTGAGTAGAAATTACAAAGGTCTTTTATGCTATTTTAAAGGGCTATAGGCGGCATAATATTTGCTTTTAACCTTATTGTCATGACATTCTAATCACAACACTTAGCCCTTCTTTTGTATTTTTCCAAACTTTTTCAAGTCTTAAAATTTTCCCAATCGAAAAAAATGGAAGATCCGAGAAGGTTTTATTGCCCTACGCTTAATCCCAAATTTTGCCACCATATAAAATGAGTACGAGCGATATAATCGGACAACTGAATAGAAGCTTCTGACCAAGTGATATCTTATTAATACAAATCTACTGTACGATGTCAGCATCAAAAGAAGAAATTGCTGCCCTGATTGTAAACTACTTTTCTTCCATTGTGGAAAAGAAAGAAATTTCAGAAGATGGCGCCGATTCTTTAAATGTTGCTATGGACTGTATCTCTGAAGCCTTTGGCTTTGAAAGAGAAGCTGTTTCAGGCATTTTAGGCAAGTCTGAATTCAAGGGTCAACATCTTGCTGATATATTAAATTCTGCGTCAAGAGTTCCAGAATCGAATAAGAAAGACGATGCTGAGAATGTCGAGATTAATATTCCAGAAGATGATGCGGAAACTAAAGCCAAAGCTGAGGACTTGAAAATGCAAGGTAATAAAGCAATGGCTAACAAGGATTACGAACTGGCAATCAATAAATATACTGAAGCCATTAAAGTTTTACCAACGAATGCTATCTATTACGCCAATAGAGCGGCTGCTCATTCATCCCTGAAAGAATATGATCAAGCGGTCAAAGACGCTGAATCTGCAATTTCTATTGACCCATCTTATTTCAGAGGCTACTCTAGATTGGGTTTTGCTAAATATGCGCAAGGTAAACCCGAAGAAGCCCTTGAAGCATACAAAAAGGTTCTTGATATAGAGGGCGATAATGCAACAGAAGCTATGAAAAGGGATTATGAAAGTGCCAAGAAGAAGGTTGAGCAATCTTTGAATCTGGAGAAAACCGTTCCAGAACAGTCAAGGGATGCTGATGTCGATGCAAGTCAGGGTGCTAGTGCGGGTGGATTGCCAGATCTTGGTTCTTTATTAGGAGGTGGTCTTGGAGGTTTAATGAACAACCCGCAATTGATGCAGGCTGCGCAAAAAATGATGAGCAATCCAGGTGCAATGCAGAATATTCAAAAAATGATGCAAGATCCAAGCATCAGACAGATGGCTGAAGGCTTTGCTTCAGGCGGAGGAACTCCGAATTTGTCTGACTTGATGAATAACCCAGCACTCAGAAACATGGCAGGCAATCTTTTTGGTGGAGCAGGTGCCCAATCTACAGATGAAACACCAGACAATGAGAACAAGCAATAGTGGACTGAAATAAGCCTTTAATGCAATACATGTTATGTAGATACAAATATAGCTCTATCTAGGATGAGTGTTACCAGGAATTTTATTTTTACTTTGAGATCACTTGCGAAATACTTAAATAGGGACTGTAGTTTACTTTTTCTTTTTTTCAGGTAAATTCGTCGATTTTCGGAGAAGACTAGAAAATATAATGTGATGAGAAACTACATAAAAAAATTTTTACTAGTAAATGTCTATTTGAAATACTTTATCGAAAAGCTTTTTATGTAAATCTGTATAGAACTTCTCGCGTAAGACAGTTGAGTAAGCAGTAACAATGGGAAAAGGTAAAAATAAGATGCACGAACCCAAAAATGGAAGACCACAGAGAGGCGCTAATGGGCACAGTTCCAGGCAAAACCATAGGCGCATGGAAATGAAGTACGATAATTCAGAAAAAATGAAGTTTCCTGTTAAACTGGCTATGTGGGATTTTGATCATTGCGATCCAAAGAGATGCAGTGGTAAAAAACTTGAAAGGTTGGGTTTAATTAAATCATTGAGAGTTGGACAGAAATTTCAAGGTATTGTCGTTTCGCCAAACGGCAAAGGTGTTGTTTGCCCTGATGATCTAGAAATTGTCGAACAACACGGCGCTTCGGTGGTCGAGTGTTCTTGGGCACGTTTAGAAGAGGTACCTTTCAATAAAATAGGCGGTAAGCACGAAAGGCTGCTGCCGTATTTAGTGGCCGCTAATCAAGTAAATTACGGGAGACCATGGAGACTCAATTGCGTTGAGGCATTAGCGGCTTGTTTTGCTATCGTCGGGAGGATGGATTGGGCCAGTGAATTGTTATCACACTTCTCGTGGGGAATGGGATTTTTAGAATTAAACAAAGAATTGCTTGAAATCTATCAGCAGTGCACTGACTGCGACTCTGTAAAGAGGGCTGAAGAGGAATGGTTGCAAAAATTAGAAAAGGAAACTCAAGAACGAAAATCCCGAGCTAAAGAAGAAGATATATGGATGATGGGTAACATAAATAGAAGGGGTAATGGTTCGCAATCTGACACATCAGAGAGTGAGGAAAACTCAGAACAATCTGATTTGGAAGGCAATAATCAATGTATTGAATATGACTCTTTAGGTAATGCTATTCGTATAGATAACATGAAAAGCAGGGAAACGCAATCTGAGGAATCAGAAGACGAGGAAAGTGGTTCAAAAGAAAATGAAGAGCCTTTAAGTTATGACCCCTTAGGCAATTTAATTCGATAGGTGATTAAATAGGCTGAAATCAGTGTTTAGTAACTACGTACGTTATACATGTAACATTGTGATATAAATCGTAAGATTCGCCGAGTATAGATCAATAATATCGGTTTCATCACTTACGTTGTTTGTGCAGTACCAGAGTTAAGATCGTTTTCGATCCCTTATTTTCTTCTTTTTTCCTTTTTTTTGTTATTTTTCTCTTTTTACCTTTTGTCACTGTATTAAATCTTTAAACAAATCTAACTATGAAAAAATCCTTTAAACATATGTTAATATGTGGAAAATAAATACTAAAATAAAAATCTAGAACTGAAGGAAATAGTAACGGATTATTTAGGTATGATATCAGCACTAGATTCTATACCCGAGCCCCAAAACTTTGCGCCCAGTCCAGATTTCAAATGGCTTTGTGAAGAGCTATTTGTGAAGATACATGAAGTTCAAATTAATGGAACGGCCGGCACTGGCAAATCAAGGTCTTTCAAGTACTATGAAATAATATCGAATTTCGTCGAAATGTGGAGAAAAACCGTGGGAAATAATATATATCCTGCACTGGTTCTTGCTCTTCCCTACCGCGATAGACGAATCTATAATATTAAGGATTATGTATTAATAAGAACTATATGCTCTTACTTGAAGTTGCCAAAAAATTCTGCAACAGAGCAGCGGTTAAAAGATTGGAAACAGCGTGTCGGTAAAGGTGGGAATCTTTCTTCTCTTCTTGTGGAAGAAATTGCTAAAAGAAGGGCTGAACCTAGCTCAAAAGCGATTACAATTGATAACGTCAATCACTATCTGGATAGTTTGAGTGGAGACAGGTTCGCTTCCGGACGAGGATTTAAGAGTCTTGTCAAGTCCGAACCTTTCCTGCACTGTGTGGAGAATATGAGTTTCGTCGAATTAAAATACTTCTTTGATATCGTGCTTAAAAATAGAGTAATAGGAGGTCAAGAGCACAAATTGCTAAACTGCTGGCATCCTGATGCTCAGGATTATCTTAGCGTGATATCTGATTTAAAGGCGGTAACTTCAAAACTTTATGATCCAAAAATTCGTCTAAAGGATGATGATTTGAGTATAAAAGTTGGCTTTGCATTCGCGCCCCAATTAGCCAAAAAAGTGAATCTTTCTTATGAGAAAATATGCCGTACACTACATGATGATTTTTTGGTAGAAGAAAAAATGGATGGAGAACGAATTCAAGTTCATTATATGAATTATGGTGAATCCATAAAATTTTTTAGTAGACGGGGCATCGACTATACCTATTTGTACGGAGCGAGCTTATCATCAGGAACTATATCTCAACATTTGAGGTTTACAGATAGTGTTAAAGAATGTGTTTTAGATGGAGAAATGGTGACGTTTGATGCAAAAAGACGGGTGATTCTTCCATTCGGTCTTGTTAAAGGAAGTGCAAAGGAAGCGCTATCTTTTAATAGTATAAATAATGTTGACTTTCACCCCTTATATATGGTGTTTGATCTTTTATACCTGAATGGGACTTCGTTGACACCATTACCCCTTCATCAAAGGAAGCAATATCTGAACAGCATTTTAAGTCCCTTGAAAAATATTGTAGAAATAGTACGATCTTCTAGATGTTATGGTGTGGAGTCAATCAAAAAGTCTTTAGAAGTTGCAATCTCACTGGGTTCAGAAGGAGTTGTTTTGAAATATTATAATTCAAGTTATAATGTCGCCAGTCGAAACAACAACTGGATCAAGGTAAAACCTGAATATTTGGAGGAATTTGGAGAGAATTTAGACTTAATAGTAATAGGCAGAGATTCTGGGAAAAAAGATTCTTTTATGCTAGGGTTACTTGTGCTAGATGAAGAAGAGTATAAAAAGCACCAAGGAGACTCCTCTGAAATTGTAGACCACTCAAGCCAAGAAAAACACATACAAAATTCAAGAAGAAGGGTGAAAAAAATACTTTCATTCTGTTCTATCGCAAACGGTATATCTCAAGAAGAATTCAAAGAAATCGACCGCAAAACGAGAGGACATTGGAAAAGAACCTCCGAAGTTGCTCCCCCTGCTTCAATTTTAGAATTTGGCTCAAAAATACCTGCCGAATGGATTGACCCCAGTGAATCAATTGTTCTAGAAATAAAATCACGGTCTTTGGATAACACAGAAACGAATATGCAGAAGTACGCTACCAATTGTACTTTGTACGGCGGCTATTGTAAAAGAATACGGTACGATAAAGAATGGACAGATTGTTACACACTTAACGACTTATACGAAAGTAGGACGGCTAAATCTAACCCCAGCTATCAAGCGGAAAGGTCACAGCTTGGATTGATACGGAAAAAGAGAAAGAGAGTACTTATTTCAGACAGCTTTCACCAAAACAGGAAACAACTGCCAATTTCAAACATCTTTGCCGGATTACTTTTTTATGTTCTCTCTGACTATGTCACGGAGGACACTGGAATACGGATTACACGGGCTGAACTTGAAAAAACTATTGTGGAACATGGTGGTAAACTGATATATAATGTAATTTTAAAACGTCATTCAATTGGGGACGTTCGGTTAATCAGCTGTAAAACTACCACGGAATGCAAGGCTTTAATAGATCGAGGATATGATATATTGCACCCAAATTGGGTACTCGATTGTATAGCATATAAGAGGCTCATCCTGATCGAGCCCAATTATTGCTTCAATGTCTCTCAAAAAATGAGAGCCGTCGCTGAAAAAAGGGTAGATTGTTTGGGTGATAGTTTTGAAAATGACATTTCGGAAACCAAACTGTCATCATTGTATAAATCACAACTAAGTCTACCACCGATGGGCGAACTCGAGATAGATTCTGAGGTTCGGCGGTTTCCATTATTTTTATTCTCCAACAGGATTGCATACGTACCACGTCGCAAAATTAGCACAGAAGATGACATTATAGAAATGAAAATTAAGTTGTTTGGTGGAAAAATAACAGGTCAACAGTCACTTTGTAACTTAATAATTATACCATATACTGATCCTATTTTGAGGAAAGACTGCATGAATGAGGTACACGAAAAAATAAAAGAACAAATAAAGGCTTCTGATACTATACCGAAAATAGCCAGGGTCGTTGCCCCTGAATGGGTGGATCATTCTATTAATGAAAACTGTCAAGTGCCTGAAGAAGACTTCCCCGTAGTCAACTACTGATGGTGCGTTTTGCGGAGGCTTAATTTTTTGAAGTTTATTTAATACTATCCTACATATGTACATTAAATACTTCCGTAACGTTTATCAATAAGAGTGGAAGATGCGCAATTATATTCAAAAGATTGGCCAGTCAATTAACTTAAGGAAAAAATTTACTGCGCGGCTGTGGTCCCATTTGAAACGGGGACGTTAGTGTTGCTTTTGTGTTTTCTTCTTCTTCTTTTTTTCTTTTCTTTAGAAGTATCTTCTTTGTCTTTCACCTCATCGCTGGGCGAGTTGACTTTCTTCTTCTTCTTTACGCTCAAAGGATTAGGAGCCTTTGGACCAAGCTTTCTTTTCTTAGTGATAGATTCCTTTCCTGATCCATCACCACTTTCTTGAAGTTTTTCAATATTAGGATCATTGAGACCCTTATACAATTTTTGTTCTTCAGTAATCTTGCTTGCCTTGGCACTCGCCGTACTGAGAGGTTCCATAACCATAACAGACCTGGTTAAATGGATTAATGGAACACCCGGAACCGTCCTCAGCTTCCTCCTCAAATCTATGTCCTGAGAAGCAACCACATACCTGTGTTTATTTGCACCGCTAATATTAACGACGCTTTCGATACACTCCGCAGGTGACTTTGGATCTTTAAAAGAGTGGTTACAACGACGTCTCTCAAATTGTTTCGCTAAATTAATTGCACCATCATTTCTAGTTTCATATAACGCTTGTATGCAACACTGTGTGATCATGACCTTTACGTCTGCTTGCAACGTTCTTTTCAACCCACTCGGTAGATTAAAATTAGAATTATTACATTCTAAAACAAGCTGATTATCAACCAAAACTTGATATGGCTCACGGAACTTAAATGTGTGA
>OBMA010000110.1_pt1 | contig 38720 bp, 28 predicted proteins | sample 1539141 | NCBI WGS metagenome assembly OBMA01 (sample SAMEA3991484, study PRJEB22521) | metagenome | biome: anthropogenic terrestrial biome; feature: sewage plant; material: raw primary sludge | place: Sweden | collected 2012-09-26
TTCTTTCAATAGGCACACCCGAAGAAATTGCATTAAGCAAAGAAGGATACACTCCAAAATTTCTCAAGGATGAACTCCATTCATAAAGGACACTAAAGACAGGTAACTTGATTCATGAAACTTTCTTCTTATTAACTTTAAATATGAGTCTGATTTCCATAAACGACTGTCATTTTAATTACAAACGATGAGATAGTTAACAATAAACAAAAATATTATTTCCAATTATTAGTGTTCGGTAAACATAAATTTACTGTCTGAATCTATTGAATATCAATAAATTCAGACGAGAAATAGTTACTCAAGCCCCCTATGATTACTCGATGCCTTGCTCGGACAGTTCTAGAGGAGATTGTAATGCTTCTAATAAAGCCTTCTCTCAATTTTTTCCAGATGCTCGAGGAAACTTTGGAATGATATAAAACTCAATATACACGCCAACATTAAATTAACGGGCCATTATCGAATACCTTTCGATAATGGCCCGTTTGATTTAATATATTAGCTTTCTTTTATACAGCCGCAACTTCAATCCAATCGTAGAAAAATGAGAAAACACCCATAAGGATAATTCCTGCAGTACAGATTGCAAGTGCGATTTTGGTTCCTAAGTTAGATTGGAATGTAGGGAGAGGTCTATCTGATTTATTGATATACATTGACTTCACAATAAGCAGATAATAATACAAACTTATGACAGTATTGATCAATGCAATAAAGACCACGAAGTAAGCAAATTTGCTACCTTGCTGCGCAGCAGCAAGGAATACAAAGAACTTGCTAAACATACCTGCAAACGGAGGAATACCTCCCAACGAGAACAAGGCGATAGTCATTAGAAAAGCTAATTTTGGATTGGTACTATAGAAACCATCATAAGCATCCATTTCAGTATTCCCGTTATTATGTTCCTCAACAGCACTGATTATTGTGAAGACGCTCATATTGGCAACAACATAGATGAGTACATAGTAAGACAAGGCTGTAACACCCAGACTACTGTTACCCACAACAGCCAACATGATATAACCAGCTTGAGAGATTGAACTGAAAGCCATAAAACGTTTCAGTTCACTCTGACGGATAGCGAAAAGATTAGCAACTGTGATACTCAGCACAATGACAATATTAAGCATATACTCCCAATATTCAGACATTGGAGCGAAAACCTTCATCAAAATGGCACAAAGAGTAAACGCAGCCGCTCCCTTAGAGACAACACTCAGATAGCCGGTGACTGTGGTTGGTGCGCCCTGATATGAGTCGGCAGTCCAGAAGTGGAAAGGTACAAGAGAGATTTTGAAACCAAGTCCGCTAAAAAAGAACACAAGCCCCATAATTGTTAGTGGTGTTGCTGTAATCTTTGCAGCTACATCATCGAAATATAACGTTCCCACGGCTCCATAAAGGAATGAAATGCCATATAGCATCACGCCACTTGAAAATATTGCAGTGAGAATAAACTTAGCACCAGCCTCGGCAGAGTTGTGACGGTATTTGTCGAATGCCACAAGACATGCCATTGGAACACTTGCCATTTCGAGTCCTAGAAAGAACAGAAGAAAATGGTTGGCACTAACCATCATGTTCATACCGAGCAGAGTGCTCAACACGAGCATATAGAATTCACCTTCCTTGAAAGCAGTATCACGGCGTTGCATCCATTCACGTGACTGTATCATCACGATGAGTGTTCCAATGGCCAGAATAGTCTTTATCACACCGATGGATGCATTGGTCTGATACATACCACCGAAAGTGGTAGAAGCCCCTACAGGAGAAATATTGATGGCGACATGAGCCACCATAAGCACGCACATAAGCGGATTAAACCATTTACGCTCTTTGCCAACACTACAAAAGTCCGCAACAAATGCTATCACCAGAATTGCCATCAATGTGACCTCTGGCATCATATTTAAAAACTGACTATAATCGATATTCATGATTCTTAATTCATAATTCATAATTCATGATTCTTAATCCTACAAAGCACCAACCGTGTTGATGTGTTGGAGGATGGGACCAAGAGTGTCACTTATAACATTGCTTGCCCACAACGGTGCAAGACCAAGTCCGGCAACGCAGAAGATAAGACAACATACGGCAACGCGCTCATCCCAAGTTGCATCAGTAAGTGACTCGTAATGTGGGTCAGCAACTTTCTGATAAAGAATCTTTCCGATAACTCTCAGAATGTATACAGCCGTTATTACGATAGATGTACAAGCGATAATTGTTGCTGCACGATGGAATGTATCGGCATTCTCGAAAGAACCAACGAAGATTGTCATTTCCGCAACGAATCCAGAGAAACCGGGAAGACCAAGATTAGCAAGACCGGCAATCACATATCCTACACCAAGGAATGGCATAATCTTCATCAAACCACCGAGTTTGCGTACATCACGAGTGTGAGTGCGACCATAAATCATACCGATTAGGGCGAAAAAGAGGGCGGTCATCAATCCGTGAGAGAGCATCTGCAGAATAGCACCAGTGCAAGATGTCTGAGTCATCATCAACAGTGCAAAGAGCACCAATCCACAGTGAGACACTGAAGAATAGGCATTGATATATTTTAAGTCAGTCTGAACACATGCAGAGAAAGCGCCATAAACGACAGAGATAGTTGTGAGGATAATAAATATCCAAGCTAACTGATGAGCTGCCTCTGGTAACAAATACATGGCAATTCGGAAACAGCCGTAGCCACCAAGCTTCATCAACACACCAGCATGGAGCATCGAAACTGCCGTTGGAGCAGAAGCATGACCGTCAGGAGACCATGTATGAAATGGGAACAAAGCTCCAAGAACACCGAATCCGATGAATACAAACGGGAAGAATATCTTCTGAATGTGTACAGGTATATTATGCATTAGGGCTATCTCCTGCACATTCATAGTGGTGGCACCACTGAAGAAATAAATACCAAGAATACCCATAATAAGCAATGCTGAACCTCCCATAAGCATCAGGGTAAGTTTCATTGCTGCATATTCCTTAGGACCACTGCCCCATACACCAATCAACAAGTACATAGGAATAAGGGCTATTTCATAAAACATAAACATGGTAAACATATCTGTGCATATGAAAAAACCAAATACACCGGTACTCAACAATGTGAACCAAAGGAAGTATTCCTTAGTGAGTGGTTTCAATTGCCATGAGGCAAATGTTCCCGTAAATACGATGATACTAGAAAGAAGCAACATCACAACAGAGATTCCGTCTACACCAACTGAATAAGCAATATTCAGAGGCTTGAACCAAGGCACACTATATGTGAACAGCATCAAATCGGTATTGCCAGCGTGACGCATCTGAATGAATGTGATGGTCAACCATATTGAAAGTGCCAGCAAGCAAGATGCTCCTGCCACCATCACGCCACGCACCTGATTTAGATTACGTGCGATCCAAAGACCAAGCAGCATCAGGGCGGGAATTACTACGAATAATGTTAATATACTCATTTTATCATAAATTCTTTAAAGACAACATAGCAATATCAATGTAAGCGCTACTGAACCTGTAAGGAACCATACCGCATACTGACGGGCATCACCACTCTGCCATGGACGGATAGTCTCTCCTGCCTCGTTGGTGCCCCAAGCGAGGAAGTTTAATGTACCATCTACGATATGACGGTCGAACCATGCAATAGGATGTGACACACAACGGAAAATAATCTTATGAGTGACAAACATCCAAACTTCATCCATATAGAAACGACGGTAAGCAGCTTGATGCAACCGTGGAAACGTCTTTGCCAAATAGTCGGCAACGGGTGTCTCTTCCTGCTTGTACATGAATGTAGCTAAACAGATACCGAATATAGCAAGAACAGTACTGACAATAGCAATAGTCCATACTGTGTGTGTGTGGAATGCCAAGCCATTGGCACTAACGAAATCGCCAAATTCAAAGAGATGCAGGGTTCCGAAGATGCCCACAGCCATCGTAATAGCACTGAGCACAATCAATGGAATGGTCATCGTAAGTGGAGCTTCGTGTGGCTTGTGCACCTCAGGCTTATTTTTATTGCTCTCATAGTAGCTCTTGCCCCAGAATATCACATAGTATAGACGGAACATATAGAAAGCTGTCATCGTTGCAATACCACTCATAACAACACCCATGATAGGCGAGAAGTTGTAGCAGGCAACAAGTATTTCATCCTTAGAACAGAATCCAGAGAAGAAAGGAATACCAGCAATGGCAAGACAACTAATGAGAAATGTAGCATGAGTGATAGGCATATATTTACGCAGACCACCCATATACATCTTCTCATTGCTATGGACAGCGTGAATAATACATCCGGCACACAGGAACAGACAAGCCTTGAACATGGCATGAGTGAACAGATGATACATACCGGCCATATAACCCAAGCCATTGGCATCAGCATATTCCTTGGTCATTGCTACAGCTCCATTTTCCGGCATACACACGCCCAGAGCTACAAACATAAAACCTATCTGAGAGATTGTTGAGAATGCCAACACGCGTTTGATATCACTCTGACAACAAGCAACAGCAGCTGCATAGAAAGCAGTAAATGCCGCAATATAGGCCACCCAATGAATCTGCTCTGGAGCATACTGCATGAAGATAGGAAACAATGAAGCCACCTGATATACACCAGCAACAACCATTGTTGCAGCATGAATCAATGCTGATACAGGAGTTGGACCCTCCATAGCATCCGGCAACCATATATGTAATGGAAACATAGCACTCTTACCTGCACCACCAATGAACATAAAGAAAAGTGATGTTGGGATAATCCATCCCAGATTGTGCAAGCGGTTGATGCTATCTGCTGCCATGAGACTAGTGTCATGCATATCAGGAATGAGAGAGCCTGTGAAATCGTAATTGAATGTTCCAACATAGAAACTGAACATCAAGATACCAATCAAGAAGAATAAATCGGCAAAACGAGTTACAATAAATGCTTTCTTAGAAGCAGCAACAGCTGCATGCTGAGGATAATAAAATCCAATCAAAAGATAAGAAGACACACCCACGAGTTCCCAAAAGAGGTACATCTGGAAGATGTTTGTTGCAACAACCAATCCCAACATTGACAGAGTGAAAAGGCTCAAGAATGCGTAGTAACGCTGGAACCCTTTCTCACCATGCATATATCCGAATGAATAGATGTGCACCATCAGCGAAACGGTAGAAATCACTATTAGCATCATCACTGAGATTGGTTTCAAAACGAATCCAATATCAAAGACGAGATGCATGCCATTGATGACACCAAAGTCTAGCCATTTGAAATGGAATGCCGTGATGATAGGATATACAGCTGCACCGTCGGCAGTCATTGTACGACCAGAAACCAAGAAATACTGGATGGCCGTGTAGTAGCACAAAATGGTGACAATGCCCAACGATGTAGTACCGATGAGTCCTGCCATTTTGTTTGGCATCTTCATACCAGCTAATCCCAATACGAGGAATGAGAAAATCGGCAGAATGAGTATTAAAAATACATAACTATAATCCATGTTCCTTAAAATTTCATGTTTTCAATACTGTTCACCTGATCACTGTGGAAGTTGCGGTAAACGTTAATGATAATTGCGATAGCCACAGCTGTCTCGGCTGCACTCACACCCATTGAGAACAGTGAGAAAAAGAAACCTTCCAACTGACCGGGATAGAGTATACGGTTGAACACTGCGAAGTTGATATCGACAGAGTTCAAGATAAGCTCTATGGAGATAAGCATAGCTATCAGATTGCGACGGGTTACGAAACCGAAGAAGCCGATGAAGAACAATAGTGCACTAAGCACAAAGAAAAATTCTACTGGTATCATTTATTATCCTCCTTTCTTGCTATCATAATGCCACCGATGATACATGCCAGTAGGAAAACTGAGATAAACTCAAACGGGAGCACATACTGATATTTACCTGAACCCAACAGCGCATTACCAATCTTCTCCATTGGAACCTCGGTATCGGTCATTTGGGCAGCCATATCAATAAACTTGTTTTTAAGCAGAATAACGACTACTGTTGCCAAACCAACCAAGGCAGCCAAGCAACCTGCAACAACACGACCACCATGAAGGCGTTCCTGAAGTCCTTGCAATGTGCGCTTGCTGACCAGTTGAATAGCGAAGATGTACAACATTGTTATACCTCCCGCATAGATGGAAATCTGGGCAGCGCCAAGAAATGTATAGTCGAGCAGGAAATAGATGCCTGCCACACCAAAGAGAACAAACAGCAGGAATGTAGCAGCCCGCATGATTCTCTTAGTTGATACGCACACGACAGCTGAGCCTAGTATAACCACTGCCAATATGCAAAACATTACTAAATTTGCCATATCTGTTACTTTCTCATATTATTTAGTACTTGTATTAAATGTACCGATTTCTGCTGGTGCCCCTCCATCAATGATATTAGGCAATGAACTCTTATAGTGTTCCTTATCAAGATGCAGAACCAATTGTTCACGGTCGAACACAGAGTTCTCAAAATCGTTTGTAAACTCGATTGCACCAAAATTGCAAGCGTTAACACATAGCTGACAGAACATACAGTCACCAAGATCGTACTGATAATCTGTCAAATGACGTTTCTTCTTGCCTTCCTCAGTGGTAATCATCTCAGATAAAATCTTGATGGTGCCATTCGGGCAAGCTTTCTCGCATAATGTGCAGGCAACGCACTTTACAACATCGTTCTCGTCACGATTCATAATAAGACGACCACGATGGCGTTTTGACACATGAAGCGTGGTCTTGCGATTCTCTGGATATTGTTCCGTCACCTTCTTGGTAAAGTACTCGCGCATAGTGACACCGAGCCCCACAAGAAGAGACTTCACTCCATCTTTCAAGCCTTCAAAATATGTTTTATTATTTTCTTCCATTTCTTTTATACATTATTTAATGTACCATCCAAATGCTACGATGATTGTCATTAATACGAGGTTAACCAATGAGATCGGCATGAGATATTTCCACTCCAATTTCAATATTTGGTCGATACGCAGACGTGGATATGTCCACTTAATCCAAAGCAAAACCCAAACAAGAGCAAATGTCTTGCCTAGAAACCATACAAATCCTGGAATATAGTCCATTATTTGGTCGAAACCTGTCACACCTATGTGGATTGGCATCCAACCTCCAAGAAATACAGTTGCGGCTATACCGGCAATAATGAACATATTGAGGTATTCAGCCAGATAGAAGAATCCGAAGCCCATACCTGAATACTCTGTATGGTAACCGGCGGTAAGTTCGCTCTCAGCCTCAGCTAGGTCGAACGGGCCACGATTTGCCTCTGCATTACCAGCAATCAGGAATACAACAAACGCAATAATAGCAGGTATATGCCCCTTGAAAATCAACCATCCGAAAGGACCGCTCTGTGCATCAATAATACCACTTACAGACATTGTACCTGTTAATGCTACGGCTGAAATAAGACAGAGTCCGAGAGACATCTCATAAGAAATCATCTGCACGGCACCACGCATAGCGCTGACAACACCAAATTTATTATTGGAACTCCAACCCGCCATAAATATGCCAACAACTCCTATACTTGAGATGGCTGTGATGAGGAATACACCAACGTTGAAATCGAGTATGCCAGCACCTTTGTTCCAAGGCATGAAAGAGAATGCTCCTACAGAGGCAATTAATACGAGGAACGGTGCGATAGCATAGAGCAGTTTGTCTGCCTTGTCTACGGCGAAGATTTCCTTGATGAGCATCTTCACAACGTCGGCAAAGACCTGGAAGATTCCCCAAGGACCTACACGCATAGGGCCTAGACGACACTGGAAGTATGCACAAACCTTACGTTCCATAAATATCAAGGCGATGGCGAGCAATGCATAAGCTGTAAGTATTACCAAGCCCACGATGACGCACTCGATAATGATTGACACCAAACTGCCGAGACCTAATGTGTCACGAAGTATGCTGTCAAACCATGTTGTTACTATTGAAAAATCGAACATAATTATCTATCAATATCAGGAATTACATAATCTAAAGATGCACCAACTGCAATAAGGTCGGCAATCTTTTCACCACTAAGTATCTCGTCCATTGCTGAAACCAGCGGCAAGCCCATTGGACGGAATTTCAAGCGATAGGGACTCTTGTCATTTTCGGCACGGCTATCGAGATACACACCTATCTCACCACGCGATCCTTCACATGAGTAGTACCACTGTCCTTCCGGTACACGGATAATAGGTTTCTGCTTAACGTAGAAGTCTCCGACAGGAATATTATCGATGAGCTGTTCGAGAATATGAACACTCTGTTCCATCTCATCCATACGAACAATGTATCGGTCAAAGCTGTCACCATTGCTATAGATAATTTCCTTGAAGTCCACCTTATCATACATATCATAAGGATGGTTCTTGCGCACATCGTTATTCCAACCGGCAGCACGACCAGTTCCACCTGTACATCCGTAACCGATGGCATTCTCCTTAGTGATTTTGCCCACACCCTTGAAACGATTGCGTAGTATAACGTTGCCAGTGAAAATATCACGGTATTCCTTGAACATAGGCTTCATGTAAGTGCAAAGCTTCTTCACGTTCTGAACAAAGTTTATATCGATATCGTCCTGACATCCACCTATTCTATAATAGTTTTGAATCAAACGACCACCTGTTGTCTCTTCCATGACGTTGAGCACATGCTCACGATCACGCATACCATATATGAATGCGGTTAGGGCTCCAAGGTCCTGCGCACAACAGCTATAAAACAGCAAGTGAGAGTCGAGACGCTGAAGTTCGTCCATGATTGTGCGGATATAATGAATGCGGTCTGTGAGTTCTATACCCATAGCCTCTTCAACAACACCAACAAAAGCATGACGGTTCATCATTGCACTAAGATAATCCATACGGTCAGTGAACGCAAGACTCTGTGGATAGGAATAACTTTCTGCTATTTTTTCTATACCACGATGAATGTATCCACAATGTGGATAAATTTTCTTTATTGTCTCACCGTCAAGAATGGTCTGAAGACGAAGCACACCATGAGTAGCGGGATGCTGGGGACCGATGTTGACAACATAGTCATCATCAGTGAACAGAGCTTTCTTCTTAGCAACAAGTTTGCCCTCATCATCCAAGCTATACTGCATTGTATAGTTTGGTTCCGGGTCATCAAACAGAGGAGCAATGTTCTTCTCAGGAGCCGTGTCAAAGTCCTTGCGAAGAGGATAACCTTGAAAGTCACTACGAAGATAAAGACGTCGCATATCTGGATTACCTAAGAACTTGATGCCAAGAAAGTCATAGACTTCACGTTCAAGCAGTTCTGCGGCTTTCCACAGATTGCATACAGAAGGCAAATAAGCATCATCACGGCCATTTGCAATGGCCTTGACAGATATACGCTCATTAGTATTTGTATTCTCAAGGATATATATGCATCCAAGACCTTCTTCACCAAAATCCTCACCAACGACAGTCACAAGGAAATCGAAATGCTTTTCATTTCTCAACTTCGCCATCTTTGAGGCAAAATTGTTCAGATTGAATTCTAAATTATTCAGTTTCATTGTCGTGCTTACTCCTTATTTATTAAAATCAGCGGGTACATCAGTTACGATGATAGGCTTCTTTTCCTTGCGATTCACACCACCGAAGAATTTCTCAACCTTCACCTTTCTCTGTAATTGCATCATTCCATAGAGGATAGCCTCAGGACGTGGAGGACAACCAGGAATATAAACATCCACAGGAACAATCTCACTGATACCACGTACGACATGATAACTAGACTTGAAAGGACCACCACTAATAGCACATCCACCGACAGCAACTACATATTTAGGGTCTGCCATTTCATCGTAAAGACGCTTCATGACAGGTGCCATCTTATTTGTGATTGTACCGGCGCACATTATCAAATCGGCCTGACGTGGTGAATTACGTGTTACTTCAAATCCGAAACGGGCGAAGTCATAACGTGCACAACCCACAGCCATAAATTCGATGCCACAACAACTTGTTGCGAACGTCAATGACCAAAGAGAGTTACTACGTCCCCAGTTGATTGCCTGATCAAGAGATCCCACAACAACATTCACACCACCTGCATTCAGTTCATCTGCAATTTTTTCTAAAGACTCGTTGTCTTTGAAATCCTCGTAAGGAAGACTCTTGATGTGTGGTTTTCTTATTTCCATTCCAAAGCTCCTTTCCGCCAAGCATAAGCCAAGCCAAATACCAGTACCAGCAGGAAGAAACCAATGCTAACAAGAGCCATCGGACCAAACTGCTTAACAACCACTGCCCATGGATAAAGGAAGACAGTCTCGACATCGAACATCAGAAAAAGGATAGCAAAGAGATAGTAACCAATATGCACAGGAATCCACGAGGATCCACGTGTAGGAATACCACACTCGAAAGGTTCTCCTTTTACCGGATTGTAAGAACGCGGACCGATCAACTTAGCTATGACATAAGCCGCCACAACTAAGAATACAGCCGTTATCAAAACGGTGACAAAAAAGATAAAATACATATAAAGTTATTATAATTATAATTATGCGCTTGTTCAAAAACGGTGCAAAGTTAACAATTTATTTGCTATTATTACGCAATATTATTGAAAATTATTTGCTGGTCTGCGTAATTTGTTCAAATAAAAACAAAAAAAACGGGTGAAGTATCACGAAGACACTTCACCCCAGCTGACTCATATATTAGCCTATTGAAGATTATCACAGTCAGCTCATATCTTATTGATAATCACGTTCAATCAGTTCCAAACACATGCGCGTATTATGGTATGGACATTTCCAGAAACCAGCCTTGTCATTATCAAAATTAACATTTCCATTTGAATCTGTACCCCAATGCCATTCTCCATTAACCCAATCCACAATATTTTCTTTGGTGAATTGCCAGCAACGTTGAACCACCTCCAGCGCTTCCTTATCACTAAAATACTGATACAGATTGATATGACCAATAATACATTCACATAGAACCCACCATTGGCGTTGGTTATCCATCTTACCTGTATCCATCCACCGTTCATAAACCATTGAACCATCAGATTGTAATCCCTCATCAGCAGCTTTAGCAATTTTGCGGATAATCGGCTCAATTTTTGACAAAACGGCCTTGTCTCCTAGCACCAATACAGATTCATGTAATAGCCAAGAAGCCTCAATATCATGACCAAAACTTTGGATATTACGACGTCCATGCCACTGATCATCAAAAAACAAATCTAGATGATGTGTATTTTTGTTGAGTAAGATCTCAGTAAAGACGTTAAGTAGATTGCGGATCTGTTTCTCTAACCCGGCATCTTTCCATATACGATATAAATTGGTATATGGCTCAATGATATGCAGATGAGTATTCATTGTTTTCGAACCATTTTCGTCTTTCTCACTCAAACGCATGTCTCCAATTTCAGTCCATTCACGTGTAAGAGCCTCACGATATCCATTGTTTATCTTGTCAAAAGCATGGTTTTCAATGTCGTAATACAGTTTAATTGCCATATCCAATGATTCTTTATCTCCAGTGGCACGGGCAAATTCGCTCAATCCGTATATAGCAAATCCTATTGCATATATCTGTTTCTTTGTATCTTTAGGATTACCATGGCAATCTAAACTCCAATAAACCCCACCATACACAGGGTCATAAAACTTATCTATAATATAACGTTTGGCACGTTCGGCTGCGACAAGATATTCTTTATTCTGCAACACGCGGTATGAAGCAGAGAAAGCCCACAAAATACGAGCATTTAGAATGGCACCCTTGTCGGCATTGAACATTATACGGTCATGCCCGTCAATCTCTCCGTAGAAGCCACCATTCTCGTTGTCGGCCATTTTGTCTAACCAAAAACGCAGTATGTTGTTTTCAACAACATTAAGCATTTCTTTCTTTAATGTCTCCATATAAATTATCACTTTATACAAATAACGGTGGTATCAACTACTCTCCTGATTGCGAAAACAATCAACCTCTAAACATATAACATTAACATAGGTTTTTGAAAGTTTTGAAATCATTTAATTATACACCATCGTTTAAATCAATATCACTTGTTCACACTTTTGAATTAGCACGCTTACACTCAAGTTCCTTGGTCACCTCTTTCATACGCTTCTCTGAAAGTGGATAAAAGAAAATGAATAAGAAGCTGAGCAATGCTCCTACAGCAGGCAAAATGCTAAGAAACATCTTAATACCATTGATTGTATCAGCATTCTGAACGGCATTAGCCTGGAATCCAAATGCAGCAAGCATCCAACCGGTAACGGCTGTTCCAATAGCCCAGCCAAACTTCTGACTCATTGAACTTGACGAAAAGATTAGTCCTGTGGCGCGATTACCCGTCTTTAACTCACTATAATCGGCGCAATCGGCATACATACTCCATAACAGTGGAAATATGCTTCCAGCACATATGCTGATGAGAATCTGGAAGATAAAGACAAGCGCAATTTGGTTCTTGTCAAAGAAGTAAAAAATAACACTCAACACCGTAGCAATTGCCATCGCAATCATAAATGTGTGGCGCTTGCCAATCTTGTTGCTCACAGGTGCAGCCAGGATCACGCCAAGAATATTTGCAGCCTGACCAACAGCGAGATACAATCCGCTTAAGACAAAAGGTATGCCCATAAATTTAATATTACCAAAAGCAGTCTCATCAATAAAATACTTGAAATAATATACTGTAGCTCCATCACGAATGGAATTGAACACCAACGATGCGACTCCTGCCCCAAGCAATATCCACCAAGGCTCATTGTGGAAAAGGTCTTTGATGTCTGTCTTCAACGGTGCCTTTACTTCCTTTACTGGCTTTACACGCTCTTTCGTAAACGAGAAACAACCGAAGAAAAGCAAGGCACATAAAATGGCAATAACTACAACAGCCATAAACCAACCGAATTGTGGTGCTGTCATCCAACCACGCATCACACCACTTTTGTCACTACCCCCAAAGGCATTGACCATCGGCATGAACAGCAATAACGCAACGAAACTGCCCAAATAGGCAAACATCATACGAAATGTAGCAAGCGTATTGCGATCACTTGGATTAGGGCTCATCACGCCAAGTAGTGAAGCATAAGGCACATTTATGGCACTATATACCATCATCATCAGGGTATAAGTAACGAAAGCGAATATAATTTTGCCCGTATTGCCAAAAGGAGGTGTCATAAAAGTAAGTATTCCGATGATGGCAAACGGCAAGGCAAGATAAAACAGATAAGGACGGAACTTACCCCAACGTGTCTCGGTACGATCGGCAACAATGCCTACAAATAGATCAAAGAAAGAATCCCAAATTCGTGTCACCGCAAACATTGTGCCAACAATGGCTGCAGAGATTCCAAAAATGTCTGTATAGAATATCATCAAATATGCTCCAAAGAGTTTCCAGAACATCGATGAACTCATATCGCCAAATCCATAACCAATTTTATCTCTTAATGTAATCATAATGCTTTATTCTTAGCTACAAGTTTTTTTATTGTCTCAACACTTGCAGATGTTGTAAATCCGTCTTCAGGCGTATTCATACAATAGTCAATAAGTTTGTCGATAGTAGATGTTGCCACATGCATACGTGTGTCTGATGATGCGTAATAGATAAATACTTTGCCATCTTCGTCAGCTATCCAACCATTAGAAAACACAACATTCATAACATCACCAATATATTCCTGACCTTCAGGGACGAGAAAATATCCTCCTGGCTGTGCAATGACAATTGTGGGGTCATCAAGAGCTGTCATATACAGATAAAGGACATAGCGCAGACCAGACGCACAACCACGTACACCGTGAGCAAGATGCAACCAACCTTTGCTAGTTTTGATTGGATGAGGTCCTTCTCCATTTTTTGCCTCCATTATAGTGTGGTAATGGCGGGCATTTATTGTCTTTTCTTCCTCTATTACTGCATTATTTATATCAGCAACAAGTGCCCATCCTATACCACTACCAGAACCAGCATTAATGAATCCGTCCTGAGGACGTGTATAGAATGCATATTTACCATTAATAAACTCAGGATGTAAAACCACATTGCGTTGCTGACTCTTCGCCTTCAGGTCAGGTAGACGGTCCCAATGCATCAAATCCCTTGTGCGTGCTATGGCTGCAGATGCTGTAGCAGCAGAAAGGTCATTTGGCTGATTTGGGTCATGACGCTCCGCGCAGAAAACGCCATAGATATAGCCATCCTCATGAGCGGTCAGCCGCATGTCATATATATTTGTTGCAGGTACAATATCATCGGGCATTGTCATCGGTTTATCCCAAAAACGAAAATTGTCTATGCCATTAGGACTTTCGGCAACAGCAAAGAAGCTCTTACGGTCTGCACCTTCCACACGTACAACTAGTATGTACTTGCCATTCCATTTTATGGCACCGGAATTTAAGGTAGCGTTTATCATGATGCGCTGCATCAGATAGGGATTATCATTTTCGTCACAGTCATAACGCCACTCCAAGGGTGTGTGTTCTCCGGTGAGGATAGGATACTTATACTTGGTATATATACCATTGCCCCACTCTATAGGCTCGTTCTTGCGAGTAAGCAGCTCTTCATGATGTGCACGCAATGCCTTTAATTTTAAACTGAAATCATTCATTGTTTTAAACTTAATTTATCTTTGACTATCTTTCACGAATAACGTCTTTTTGTCATTATAGAATTTACGGAAGTCCGGGGCACAACTTTTGTCAGGTGCTGGACCGAAATTTTCTTCCTTTTGATCCCACGCATTGCGCCAAAAAAGCACATAGCTAGTATTGAATCCCTGCAATGCAGGAAGCACAGCCGTGGTAAACCATTCTGCATCTGGTGTATTGCGATAACCTGTTTCGGTGAGCGCAAATAGTTTGCAATGTTCTTTTGAAATCTTCTGCATAATGGCAAGTTCATTTCTCACCTCCTTTATATATTGCTCCTTGGTGGCATATTGATAGGCATCCACGCCAAACATATCCACAAACTCATCACCAGGATAATATGTCATATAGCTTATTTCTGTCTCTTTGCTGTCTGCACCTGGCGAATAGCATATCACAGCATTGTCAACACCCAAGCCACGCAACGTCTTAATTGTATATTCAAACAATTTTTTATATTCTTCGGAAGTACATGAGTTACGTCCCCACCAGAACCAACCGCCTGTCATTTCATGCCAAGGGCGGAATATAATGGGAATTTTCTTGCCATCGGCAGTTTTAAGAGAATTGAGAAATGTTGCTACCTTGCCCAGCCATGACTTAAACTTCTGATATTGGGAACCGCCAAGGAAAATTTCTTTCAATGGAGTACCCGACGTATCCCAAGCATTCTTACCTGTAACGGGGTTGTATGGATGCCATGAGATTGTTATTATGCCACCTCGATTATATTGCGCTACTATTTCATCACGCATACGGTCGAAAGGAACGCCATCAAGATTTTTTGTAGAATCAAGTTCCAGTGCCCCCAGTTCGAATCCCATCACTGCAGGATATTCTCCACAAACATCTTTGACGTCACTGCGACCCTTGTCCCATTTCCATGTCGTACCATATACTGGGTCATCCTGATGACCAACCATAACACCTTTTTTCTGCAACTTAACCAAACGTTTAATCAATTGCTGTGCAGGGGTTTTGCTTCCTGCAAATGCCTCCATGATAATAACGAGACTTACCAATATTATACTTAATTTCTTCATAATCTATTCCACTGTAAATATTGTCTTCAACAAATCAGCATCCTTACTGCTACCACCTATCATTACTTCAAAATCACCTGGTTCCACACCATATTGCATACTTGCATTATATATGGCGAGTTTATCAGGCGTGATATCAAATTCTACAATTTTGCTTTCACCAGCCTTCAATGTCACACGTTTGAAACCTTCCAATTTTTTAACCGGCTGCTCTGCAGAAGCAACAACATCATGAATGTACAATTGGGCAATCTCCACGCCTTCACGATTGCCGGTGTTCGTTATTGTAACAGATACCTTAACATTACCATCTTTACTTATACTTGTCTTATCCAAAACCAGATTGCTATATTTATATGTCGTGTATGACAAACCGAATCCAAATGGATAAAGAGGCTCTGACGTCCCACACACTACAGGATGGAAGAATGCAGACGGATGATGATTATAAATAGTCTGAATCTGACCTACAGAACACGGTATTGTCATAGCCAATTTAGCAGATGGATTTACCTTGCCATAAAGGATTTCGGCAATAGCCTGACCACCAAACTGTCCTGGCTCCCAAGCATTAATAACTGCAGATAAATTTTTTGCAGCCCATGTCACACTCAACGGGTGTCCACTAATTATTACCAGAATAGTAGGCTTGCCTGACTCATAAATTCTCTTTATGAGATCATTCTGCAATCCCACAAGATCAAGGTTGTCGCGATCCGTATCTTCACCGGAAGTACGGTCATTCCAACGAAAGCGCATCATATATTCACCGCAACAAACTATATTGAGATCACATTCCTTTGCCTTTGCCACAGCTTCATCCACATTCTTCGGATTCATATTTCGCGGATCCCAACCTTGATCAACAAACTCAAAATCAGTATTGGGCTCTATCAAACGGAGACCTTTCAAAACGGTAGACACCTTGTCTTCTGGTTGAACCTCACTCCAGTCTCCCATTATATTTTGGTCGTTGGCATTAATACCTGTTACCAACACTTTCTTATATTTGGACGCATCTAGGGGCAATAAACCATTCTCATTTTTAAGTAATACGATAGCATTGCGGGTAGCTTCAAGTGCGGTCTGCTTGTGCTCCTGTGAATTAATAACCTTGTCACGAGATTTAACATCACCATATGGATGTTCGAAAAGACCTAGGCGAAACTTAATTTCCAATATTCTGCGCACAGACTCATCAATACGACTCTCTGAAAGTTTGCCTTCCCTAACCAATTGGCAAACATCCTCTTGCCATTCCAAACCGTGCATATGCATATCCATACCGGCATTGATACTTTGCAAAAAAGCATCTTTATTATCCTTTGCCGTATGATGCTGGTCTACACAGTGCTCTATATCCATCCAATCACTGACAATAAAACCTTTAAACCCCCAAGTATCACGAAGCAAATCCTGCATCAACCATTTATTTGTATGACATGGAACACCGTTCAGTTCATTGTGGGCAGTCATAAGAGACATTGCCCCCGCCTTAATACCAGCAATATATGGAGGAAAGAAAACTTCACGCAAAGTACGCTCAGACAAATCAGCAGGTGCACCATTGGTACCGTTTATAGGTGTACCACCACAGAAATGTTTGATACAAGCTAGCACATCCTGGTCTGAATCCAAATTACGCTGATATCCTTTGACTGTAGCCACCCCCATCTGTGTCACCAAATATGTATCTTCGCCATATGTTTCGCCACAACGCCCCCAACGTGGATCCCTTGCGACTTCGATGTTTGGATTAAATGTCCAGTGCATATTCATTGCACGCATTTCCTCTGCGGTCTGACGTGCTATTTTGTAAGCCATATCCACATCAAACGAACTTGCGATTCCTATATTGGTTGGATAGACTGTGTTATTCTGGCATTTTGCATTGCCGTGAATAGCATCTATACCGATAATTAAAGGTATCTGCAAACGACTCTTCATATTTAGGTGTTGCAAGGCGTTTGCTTCTTCAAGAGTCAACACATGTAGGAAAGAGCTTATCAATCCTTGCTCAGTCCATTTTGCAACATCTTTATCCGTTATTCCAGGATAAAAAGCCGTTGCCGTATTTGTGGCAAGGTCTGCAGCAGTCATCGTCTTGCTATTCTCACGAATATGTTCAAGTCCAACAAACTGGTTCATCTGCCCTACTTTCTCTTCGAGCGTCATACGGCTCAAGAGATCGTTCACCCTTTGTTCAATCGGAGTTTTTGCATTTTTGTATAAAGGCTTGTCGCCCTTAGCTTTTGCTGTCATCACCATAGCTATTGTCATTAATGAAACTAAAAGTCTGTTCATAATTTCATAATTTTATAATTTGGATTTTATTTATTCCCATTTTAGCAAGCAGCCAAGCTTCCCATTCATCCCATTGCTCCTGATACCAATAATGTCCTGTCTGCTGATATAGACTTAATGTTTTCTCTCCCTTAATGGTATTAAATGTCGCATAAGCACTTGTTGGTGGAACCACTTCGTCATTATATCCAAAAGAAAACCAACCTGGGCAAGTAATCCGTTTGGCAAAATTAATACCATCGTAATAGCCGCTCACCTTAATTTTCTTAGTGTCTGGATTTTTTACATTATAGAAATAATGTGGCCACCCACATGCCACACCGTTCAAAGATGCAATATGGTCACACATCGCTGCATGAACAGCACCATAAAATGTAACGCGTTTATCGAGTGCTGCACATACGAGCGAAAGCATACCGCCCTGACTGCTCCCAGTGACTCCGAGACATGTGCCGTTCCATTCTGGCAGAGTAGCAATATAGTCAATAGCACGTATCGCACCAATGAAAATTCTATTATATGGCATTTTATCACGGTCGTCGAGATTGGCTTCCCAATAACCATTCAAAGCGCCATTAGCCAAATCGTCATAAATGCTTTGCTTCATTGTCACAGGAATGCCATGAACCCCGATTTCGAGCGTAATAGCCCCCTGAGAGGCCGTGTACACATCTCCAGAATAAGGGCGGACACCAGCCCCTGGAACGCGGAGTAATGCTGGATATTTACCAGGCTTTGCGGGAACACAAAGAATGGCATAAGTCCTGCTACCCAATCTCACATTTTGAAAACTCACCTCATATACATTCACGCCATTGACACAACGTTCTGGCAATAGAACACGCGTAGGCTCAAGGGATACTTTGCGTGCGTCTTTCAATGTATTCGACCAAAATTCATCAAAGTCTTCAGGGCATTCTGCATATGGCTTTATTTTCAAAGGAGAAAAACCAGCTGTGCATAATCCATCATAGTCTTTGCCATCAACATGGGCAGTAACCTTAAAACGATAAAATCCAGGTCGCTTCATCGTACCTGTAAATCGCATTGTGCCATCTTTCAACACTACACTCTGTTTTTTAATATCCGGATACATCACAGGACCCGCTTCAAAATCCACCTTTACATTATCAAGCAAAGTTCCTGACTTCAAAATACTAACTACAAAATTGACATTTTCACCAACCTCGTAATTCCAATCCTTATGGTCGGGTTGAACATTAACAGTGATATTATTACCACGTATTTGGGCGTTAAGCACCAGTGTGGTAACCAATACGAATAATATTGTTGTAAATTTCTTCATTGTTATTTTATTAACCGATATGATACAACGTCATGAGATGGAACATTAACAATTCTGTCTGTCTTTGACTTTCTTATTGTCTTTCCTTCCATTTTTAATGTCCAAATATTGCGAACCTTATATATTATCTTATCAAAATTAGTACTCTTTTTACTCACCTGTTCATCTGTAAAATTGAAATTCTGCCAGTTCAAGGCATACTTGACATTGACCTTTGTCGGATTCAAAATTGTCATTGCCCAATCTCCATTTGATAGAGGTTTAAACCAAAAATCAAGTCCCTTTTCGCTTTTATAGTGCAAGCCTTGAACCCCAAGTGTGTCTTGATTAATTGATATCATCTCTTTATTTGTAATTATCGCCTTTGTATCAGCACTCATATATCGGATATCATTTCCCAAAATAAGAGGACTTGCCATCATGCACCACATTGCGAAATGAGCACGGTCTTCATTATTTGTCATGCCGTTGCCACATTCTAGCATATCAGGATCATTCCAATGTCCTCTGCCTGCATATTGCCTAAGCGTATCCGTCCGATTCACACAATCCATAACACTGCACTGAATATATTTTGGGAAAACACGTGTTGAATCAAACGAGCACCAAATATCCGGACCAATACGCCAAGAATGACCTATGTCACGTGCCCATCGCCAAGGCTGATTATCACCCCACTCACACATACTGTGAAAGATAGGGCGACCAGCAGCACGCAGAGCATCACTCATAAGTTGATAAGCACCACGTGGATTTACATTAGTAGTGTTACACCAGTCTTCTTTCAAATAATCAACTTCCCAACGGGCATACTGTAAAGCATCCTGGTATTCATGGCCAAGACTACCTGGCATTCCTGCACATGTCTCCGTTCCACAATCGCTATAGATACCAAGCTTCAAACCTTTTGAATGAACATAGTCGGCCAACCACTTTATCCCATGAGGAAACTTCTTGAGATCAGATTGAATAAAACCATTTGAATCACGTTTGCCATGCCAGCAATCGTCCATATTTATATATACATAACCCGCATCTTTCAATCCCGTAGAGACCATGGCATCAGCAATGCTAATAATAATACCCTCGTCAATATTTCCCTGAAACTTATTCCATGTGCTCCATCCCATTTGTGGTGTATCAGCCAATCTCTCCCATTTCTGTGCAATAGAGATGACATTGAATGACATAAACAGAACTACAAATAAACAAAACTTTTTCATTCTTGTTGTTATGATTAATTGGTAATATATTTAAGACAGTGCAAAGATAAAGTTTAATTTTCAAAACCAATGATACTTTTTTGCTAAATGATAACACTTTAATGCCTATTTTGAATATTAGGTTATTTTCTTAATTATTTTAAGAATAAATGCATAAATTTTTCGAATAAACAACAACAAAAACAAATATCATAAGAGATAAACAGAGAATTACAAGAAACATGTTTATGGTATAAGAAGTATAATAAATACTTATAAAAATACGAATTCCAGTATTATTTTCTAAAAAAGCATAACACCTAATATATATATACATTAAGAACAAATCTCCTTAGTTGGTGTAAAAATGATTTTTATGCATCTGGCATGACGAATTCGGTAAATATAAACAAATACAAATACAAACAAATAATGATTATAGTAACAAAGTACATATATCCGACAAAAAAGTATTATAATAAAAATAAAATAATATATATCTTTGCAGCAGAAATCTAAATTGACTAACCTGGTTTTTGAGAATATATTACCAAGCACATACCATGGTAACGATTTGCATATTATCCAAAATTTAATAACATATGAATCAAAATTGCAGTAAAACAACGTTGCTTGCAGGAGTTATTTCTTTAGCACTGCTAAGTTTCTCTCCACATTTGTTTGCAATACCAGAGAACAACTACTCAATGGCAGTACAACAAACAAAAAAGATTACGGGTGTCGTCTCCGACTCACAAGGCCCGGTTATTGGAGCCACAGTAAAAGTGAAGGGAGTTTCTACCGGTGTCGTTACAGCACTTGACGGCACATTTTCACTAGATGTCCCTTTAGGGACTACACTTGAAATTTCATACATCGGTTACCAAAGTAAAGTAATAAAAGTAGGACAACAGTCAGACTATAAAATCACGTTGGTAGAAGATAAGAAAACTCTTGATGAAGTTGTAGTTGTTGGTTATGGTACAATGAAGAAGAGTGATATTTCAGGTGCATCAGTCAACATGGGTGAAGACAAATTGAAAGGTTCTGTCATCTCCAGTTTGGACCAGTCTCTTCAGGGCCGTGCAGCAGGTGTGACAGCCATATCCACATCTGGTGCTCCCGGAACATCTTCTGCAATCCGCGTGCGTGGTCAGGCAACCATCAATGCGAACGCCGAACCACTATATGTGATTGACGGCGTAATTGTTCAGAGTGGCGGTCAGAGCGGCGCAGATTATGGTTTGGGTGATGCTCTCGGAAACGGCAAGATGTCTACCATCTCACCTCTTTCAACAATTGCTCCAGAAGACATTGTGTCAATGGAAATTCTTAAAGATGCCTCTGCAACAGCAATTTACGGTGCACAAGGTGCCAATGGCGTTGTGCTTATTACGACTAAACATGGCAAAGCAGGCCAGGCAAAGTTCACATATAATGGGATGATGGCAGTTTCCCGTCAAAACAATCGTCTTAACATCATGAATCTTCGTGAATATGCGGACTATTACAATGATTTCATCGAGACAGGACAAGCACAGAAGAATGGTATATATTCAGATCCTTCATTGCTTGGCAAAGGCACAAATTGGCAGGATGCCATATTCCAAACAGCGATACAACACCAGCATCAAATTGCAGCTCAAGGAGGTACGGACAAAGTCCAATATTATGTTTCAGGTTCTTATATGAACCAAGATGGTACAATCATTGGCAGCAACTTTGAACGTCTGTCTGTACGCACGAACTTGGATGCGCAACTCAAACCATGGTTAAAATTAGGATTGAACGCAACATTCTCAAACACCAACGATGACCTAAAATTAGCTGATAGCGATGCAGGTATCATCAACTATTCTTTAACAACCCTACCAGATATCCCTATATATAACATTGACGGAGGATATTCATCTATTGTACGCGAAGGTTACACAAGCCCAAACCCGATTGCTCTGGCAATGATGGATAAAATAACCCTCAACCGTCGCAAACTAACAGGTAATGTCTATGTTGACATCACACCAATAAAACACCTGGTATGGCACATTGGTTTAGGTTTCGATATTGGCAGCAGTAAAGCCGAGACATATGAGCCAACAGTTGATCTTGGCACATGGTATCGGGGCAGCAATGAAAGTGCCATACAGAAGAACAGTAACACATTCTGGCAACTCACCAACTACCTGACCTACAGTAACAACTTCGGCAAGCACAATGTTTCTGCCATGCTGGGACAAGAATGTTGGGAAAGCAAATACGACTACACCAAAGTAGTTGGAAAAGACCTTCCTTCAGACGAAGTTCACAATCCAGCATTAGGCACTAGCGACCCGACAATAGCAACAGGTTTTGGCAGTTCAGCCATGGCATCATTCTTCACTCGCCTGACTTACAACTATGATAACCGTTACAACGCTACATACACCTACCGCTATGATGGAAGTTCAAACTTTGGTCCTAACAAGCGTTGGGCTGGTTTCCACTCATTTGCTGGTTCATGGCGTTTCTCAAACGAAAAGTTCTTTGCAAACAGCTTGGGAAAATTCATAAGCAACGGTAAGATACGCCTTGGTTGGGGACAGACAGGCAACTCAAATATAGGTGGTTACAAGTGGGGAACCACAATTACTAAAATGGCTACCGGTTTAGGCACAAGCTACCGCCCATACAACATACCAAACCTAGACATCCAATGGGAAAGTCAGGAACAATGGAACGTAGGACTGGACATTGGATTGCTTAATGACCGTATCAACCTCACTGTGGATTGGTATTGTAAAGAATCTAAAGACATGCTTATGGCACTGCAATTACCTTCATATATGGGAACATCAGGTAACACATCATCCGCCTTGCATGCACCTTATGGTAACTATGGTGATATCCGCAACAAAGGTTTTGAAATAACATTAAACACACATCCTTTAGTGGGCAAGTTCCAATGGGATTCGGAGTTTGAAATTTCATTTAACAAAAACAAGCTCGTTGCCCTCTCCGGCACAAGCAATGCAGCAATCGTTGGCTATGGCCAATGGAGCGATGTGGTAAGTATGTCTAACGTAGGCAAATCTCTTTACAATTTTTATGGATACGTAACAGACGGAGTTTATAAGGATTTATCAGATATAGAGACATCGGCAAAGCCTGCAAAATATCCATCCAATGGAGTATTCAACCGCTCAAATACAGTATGGGTAGGTGATATCAAGTATAAGGACATAAGTGGTCCTAACGGTGTTCCCGATGGTATAATCAATGACTATGACCGAACAGACCTTGGATCTCCGATGCCAAAATTCACATTTGGCTGGACCAATACTTTCCGTTACAAGAACTTCGATCTGCAACTCTTTGTCAATGGCTGTTACGGAAACAAAGTGCTTAACTATATGAAGATGAAGCTCACCCACATGAATTCATTGTGGACAAACCAACTCACGGACGTCAGCAACCGTGCACAACTAGTAGCAATTGACCCGAACAAGGTGTACACAGATGGTTCAAAGTGGTACGATGACATAACAAATATTAAAGTTCTGAATTCAGACACTAGCATTCCACGTGGCACACTTAGCGACCCTAACGACAACGACCGCATGAGCGACCGTTACATTGAGAACGGATCATACCTTCGAATGAAGAACATAGTATTCGGCTATACATTTCCCAAAAAACTCATGTCAAATTGGGGACTGGAAAGCTTACGTCTGTACATGAACATTCAGAATCTGTTCACCATCACAGGCTATGACGGCTATGACCCAGAAATCGGCGCAAGCACATCTGATTCTAACGGCTATGTGTATGGCATGGATAACGGTCGTTATCCTTCACCTACCACATATTCATTCGGACTTAATGTCACATTCTAAAAATAATATCGAATATGAAAATCAAGAATATTAAATATATAACACTGGCAGTTATCGCTATGATGTCTTTCTCATCTTGCAGCGACTTTCTGGACCGTCCGGCAGAAGACAGCTACAACGCTGACAATTACTATAAAACCGATGCACAGTGCATCGCAGGTGTAAACTATCTGTACAATTCACCATGGTATGATTTCCAACGCGGATTCATCAAGGTCGGCGAGGTATTGTCGGGCAATTACTATTGGGGAAGCAGTCCATACCTTACTTTCACCGTCAATAGTACTGATGAAGATTTGGTAAACATGTCTTACTCTCTATGGGCAGTAGTTGGACATGCCAACACCGTATATAATTCACTAAAAAAAGCAAGCGCATCTGAGTCAGTGAAGAACCAGTGCATGGGCGAATGCCTATTGTGGAAAGCTATGGCATACTTCTATCTTGTTCGTTCTTTTGGAGATGTGCCTATTATTCACGACAACTCCACAATGCTCAGTGATGGCAGTTATAGTAACGTAAACAAAGTTAACAAAGCAGACATATACGAATATATTGTCATGACACTTGAGAAATCCATCGAACTACTCCCATCTACGCGCAATACAGACGGACGTGTGGACAAATACAGTGCCGAGGGATTGCTAGCCAAAGTATATCTCACTATGTCCGGTGTGGGTCACTCTTCAGACGGTCTACGTGATACGGAAGACTTGGCAAAGGCAGCAAAATACGCAAAGGATGTAATCGACAATTCAGGACGCAGTATGCTTGAAAATTATGCAGACAACTTCAAAATCAAGAATAATGCAAACGAAGAGAGTCTCATCGCATGGAGATGGAGCTCCGACGCTTCCACATGGACAAGCCAAAACACATTACAAAGCGACCTTGCAATAGGCGGATTTGATGAATTCGGTGATTGCTGGGGCGGATGGAACGGCCCATCTGTTGACTTGCAAGATGCATTTGGTATAAGCGCACTTGAAAATCCGGAAAACAGAACAGATGTGGATGCACGTCGCAAGGCTACCATGATGATGGCAGGCGACTTTTACGATTACTTTTGGACAGACAAAACGGACAAAAGTGGCAGAAAAGGCTTTAACTACCTGCAATTCATATACGACAAGGACAGTTACGGCAAGGGTGGACCCAGCGGTGATTACCAGTCTGCTTCTGGCGCAAACGAAGTAAAGCTTTTATATGGAGACGCTTATGATCACAAGCTAGGTTGTGGCGACGATGCATCGTACATGCACAGTTCACTTGCCACACACCTACTTCGCCTCTCTGATATCTATCTGATTTACGCTGAAGCAATCATCGGCAACAACGGGTCAACAGCAGATGCCAACGCCATTGATGCTTTCTATAAAGTTCGCAGCCGCGCCATAAAATCAGCAGAGCGACCATCGACAATCACATGGGCTGACGTTTGGAAAGAACGCCGTCTGGAACTCGCCATGGAGGGAGATCGTTGGTACGATTTTGTCCGCCGCTCATATTATGACACAGATGGTGCTATTAAAGAAATCAAGAGCCAACGCCGTAATCAGTATTGGAATCTAGGTTCAGTATATAAAACATACTACAACAGCGGAACATGGTCTGTTGATGCTACGACGACACGCTATAATAACGACACTTCACTCACTCCTAACGTGACATCATCCAGTTTCACACTGCCATTTCCAAATGAAGATATAGTATTTAACAAAAAATTGATGGATGATCCTATTCATGTAGATGTACGCAGTACATATTCATATTAGACCAATTTAAAATCTAGAAACAATGAAAATAAATAAATATTTCAACTGGTTAGCATTTGTTACATTGGTGATGTCATCAACGGCATTTACCTCATGTGTAGACGAACCCGACAAATTTGAACTTTCAGGCGGAACACCTGAGATCAAATATATACGAGTGGCTGATGCTGCATCTGGCGACTCTCTTATTGAGGCCGGTTACATGGAATCTACAATTTGCATTGTTGGAAACAACCTGAAGAGTATCAAAGAGATGTATTTCAACGATAAGAAGGCCGTTCTCAACACAAGTTATGTCACTGATCACACCATCTTTGTGGATATTCCAAGCAGTATTCCTGAATTGGTTAGCAACAAAATATTCATGGTGAATAAGGACAACGACACAACGAGCTATGCTTTCCATGTGATTGTGCCAACCCCTACGGTTTCATCGATGCGATGTGAATATGCAGCACCAGGAGACACAGTAACCGTAAAGGGAGACTACTTCATTAATGATGCAAAAGTTCCACTCAAAATTACAATGAATGGAGGTTCACTACCCGTGACAGACATCAAAAACATAAGCAAAACAGCCTTAACATTCACCATTCCAGAAGGTGCAAAGTCCGGTTACATGAATGTTACGACAATCTACGGCACAAGCCGATCAAAATTTCAATACAAGGATCCACGCAACATTCTCTTCGATTGGGACGGTTCTCACGGTGGCCATGCCATTGCCCACGGTTGGCGTGACGGTTCAAAAGTCATCAAGAAAGACAATACCGGCATCGACGGAGCATACATTGAATTCTCTGGTTCCATGGCAGGTGGAATTGGCACCACATGGGATGAAGACGATTTTAGTTTCAATTACTGGCCGGAACCATCCAAAGGCTATGAAGAGTTATCTTCACGTACTGAATTTGCTGATATGCTCAAAAAATACGACGTAAGCAAACTGCAAATCAAGTTTGAGGCACGCATACCAAGCACAAATCCATGGAAAGCATCTGCACTACAGATGATATTTTCCAGCAATAACGCCGTCACTTATAGCACCGGATCCAACGGTTATTTCAGCAACACTGCTATACCTCGTGGATTGTGGATTCCATGGCAGTCATCAAGTTCATACGATACAGCCGGCTCATGGATTACAGTAACGATTCCGCTATCAAGCTTTAACAAGACACACGCTGGAGCCACATGCGCGAATGCCCTCAGTATTGAGGACTTTACGGGTCTCACATTCTTCGTATGGAATGGCGGTATCGCCGGTACAGACTGTACACCAAAGATAGATATTGATAACATACGCGTCGTTCCAATAGAATAATGAACAACTTTATTAAAATGATTAACATGAAAAAATATAGAATATATAACCTGCTGGCAATATTGACCATGGCGTTCGCGGCATTGTCTTTCTCAGCTTGCAGCAATGAAGATTTGGACACCAACCAATATGACGGATCAACCCATCTCAATGTTTTTGGTCCATGCCCTGTAGCACGTGGTGGTGAATTGCGTTTTCTCGGTACAGGTCTCGACAATGTGACCAAAATTACGATCCCTGGCTCAAGCGACATCACTGACATCAACCGCGTGTCGTCTGAAGACATCCGCATCACGGTACCTCAGGATGCAACCGAAGGCACCGTTATCATGACTCTCAAGGATGGAAGTACCATCACTACAAAAACACCTATCTCTTATAGCGAGCCGATATCGATAGACAATTACTCACCCACAACAGTTAACCCCGGTGACGTAATCACCATAAAGGGTGATTATCTGAATTTGGTACATGCCGTAATTTTCTCGGATGGAGTTTCTGTTAGTGACTCCAACTTTATCAGCCACTCACGTAAGGAGATTAAAGTCCCTGTTCCGATAAAGGCACGGACGGGCAAAATCATTGTCTCTAACGAAGCTGAGGGTATTCCAAACTGGGTCTACAGCGAAAGTATACTTACTGTAAACCTGCCTACATTTACAAGTCTAAGCTCAACATCAGTCAAACCGGGAAGCACATTGACCATTAACGGAGAAAATCTCGGATGGATTAAGAGCATCAGTTTTGCAGGCGTTGAGACCACCAAGTTCACTGTTAGCGAGGAGAAGAAATCCATCACTGTGACAGTTCCTACAAATGCGCCAAAAGGCGATGTGACAATGACCACTTATTCTGGTATTACAGTTGCAGCTGGCAGTATAACCACTATCAATCCTAACAACCTTACCGTCAGTCCAAACCCTGTAAAAAATGGCGACATGCTGACTATCACAGGTAAGAACCTCGATCTCGTATCCGGATTGTCTTTCCCCAACAGCGAAATGGTTTATCCCACATCTGAAGAAGAAAGCAAACTCACAGTCAAGGTGCCTACTACAGCACAGGATGGCAACATTACTCTTACTATGCAAAATGGCGAAACCATCACTGTGCCCTACACTTTGATTAAGCCTAAAGCGACATCGTTCAGCCCTGCTATCGTCCCACAGGGCACCACGCTCACTGTCAACGGCACCAATCTCGACCTTGTATCGGGCATAATATTTAATGGACTTACAGAAACAACGGCCATTGCCAATATCACCAACACATCGTTCACTGCCCTAGTTCCGTCCGGAGCACTCTCAGGTGATATTACGCTCGTACTCGTCAATGGCACCAAGATTATTGCCAGTGGATTGCAGGTCACCGAGCCACTGGTGCCTACAGTTACAGGAGCAGATGCAATTGCCAGTCCGGGACTTGATTTCACCATAACCGGTGCACATCTCGATGAAGCAAAGGGATTCTTCCTCGACAATTATGGCCTTACAATAGTTTCTGCCGAAGCGGGCAAGGCCATCGTCAAGGTGCCCGAGTCTGTCCCTTATGGTACATACGCCATCAAGTACCTAGATGCCAAAGGTAACATTCAGACTTCTCAGATCACAGTCACCGTGCAGAGTCCTGAATACACCATCTTCGACACACCAACAACCATCAGTGGTTGGGGAGAACCGCGCATTTTCGTAGATCGCACCACACCCACAGACATCTCCAAATTACAAATCACACCAGGTGTATCCAAAATGTATGTATATTACTCCACCAAGGATGCATCCACATGGTTCGACCTGCAACTCTGCAATGCCAATTGGTCATCATTCGGTGAAATCAAGCCTTCAGCTGATGCCATCAACGGGCCTGCACCTTATGGAGACAATGTAAAATATGAAGTGACAATCACCAATAATGTACTCAGTGCCCTAAATGTGAGTGACGGATGGTCTAACCATTGCATGATTATTCAAGGCGACGGAGGCGTTACTGTCAACAAAATTTCGATATTACCATAATGATAACAATTGAGAATGGAAAATTACAATTCTCAATTTATAAAAGGATGATTATGAAAAAGTCAATAATATTCAATACAATAGTTTCGCTCGCAGCAGTCTTCGGACTAGCTGCTTGCGATACAGACGTAGATCATTACATTGCCGATGTGGATGCGCCTGTTCAAACAAGCATTTACCCTAGTGCCGGCAGCATAATAAAACCTGGTACAGTCAACACAATAAGAGTAACATTCAACAAGAACATCTTTTTTGCTTCAGCCAACACCAGTCAGATAACGCTTAATGGTAGCGCAGTGACTTCTGCTAAGGTACTGGGCAGTGACTCAGTGCTCACCATCACCACCGACTTTCCAGCAGCAGACAGCTACGATCTGGAGATACCGGCAGGCCTAATCACGGGTCCAAACAACATGCCGGTTGCCGCCATATCACAGCAGTGGCAGGGTGTTAAAATTTCAATTGCCACATCTCCGTGCAACACTAATGCCAACGCTGAGACAAAGACCCTCTACAATAGTTTGGTCAACAACTATGGCAAGAAAATATATTCAGCCACCATGGCAGACGTGAATTGGAACTATACGAATGCGACAAAAGTCAAAACACTAACGGGCAAATATCCGGCAATTAATTGCTTCGACTTTATTCACATGCCTTATAGCGGTCAGAACTGGATTAACTATAGCGACATTACACCCGTCAAGGAGTGGCACGATGCGGGCGGTATTGTGGCTGCAATGTGGCACTGGCTCGTGCCAGTGCAACCTTTATCTGTAGCAGAAGTTGTTATGCCCAGTAGCTGGAGTGGTTCGCTACAACTTAACGATGATGCTGCCAAAACAATATTTGCCAAGGCTACCGTTGGCGACCAAATAATTGTCCACTACACAAATGCCGCCGGTGCACAAGGCTCCTTTAAGGACGGTTCAACATGGAGCGGACTGGTAGATGAAAGCAAAAAGAGCTATGACTACTTCGATATCTCCAAAGGGAGTGGTTCATTCTACATAACACTTGACGCAACAACTCTCGCGGCTATCCAAAAGAGCGGAATCATCATCTCCGGTCATGACTACACCCTCACATCAGTCAACCTCACGGGCAAAGCCGAAGGTGGCGATCATTCCGAGTATAGTTATCGCCCTGAGTATGTCAACTTCAACTGTGCCAAAGTGCTTGAAGAAGGTACCACAGAAAATATAATATTCACTCGCGACCTCGCCACAATGGCAACCCATCTCAAAGCTTTGCAGTCTGCCAATATTCCGGTAATATGGCGTCCACTGCACGAGGCTTCAGGCAATACCGAGGTATATTCAGACGGTAAGGCATGGTTTTGGTGGGGATATTCAGGTGCTGATCAGTTCAAAAAAATATGGCAGTATATGTTTAGCTACTTCCAGCAGCAAGGTATCAACAATCTGATATGGGTATGGACAGGTGCAGCTTATGACAGTAACTGGTATCCTGGCGACGCTTACGTAGACATAGTTGGTGCCGACATATATAATGTCTCATCTGCCTCAGCAATAGCCAAGCAGTTTTCAGACATGCAATATACTTACACAAACAAGATGATAACCATGAGTGAATGCGGTGCCATTGCCAACATTTCAGACATATGGAATGCAGGTGGCAAGTGGGGTTTATTCATGCCATGGTACGGTAATTATTCAGAAGGAACGCCACATGCCAGCGACAGTTGGTGGCAAGCCGCGATGAATGACACCAATGTCATTAACAGGTAACGGTGTTTACATCCTGTAGATGACATCATATATTATTTCTGCACGATAAAACATGAAAGCATAAGATATTGGTTCAGATTGTTTAAAAGACAGTCTGAACTTTTTTTAATGTATTGCTCAGACTAAACCCTTTGCAACAAGACAACCCTTCTGTATTTCCATGGCGTTGTAAAATATTATTCACCAAAAAGTGTTGCACTTATTATTTGAATCTAGCTTAGATATTTACCAAATATGAAATCAAAAGACATGAAATTGAACATAATTTGGTGAAAGACATGTTCCGTTCTTGCGTTTTACATCTTCCGGGGATGCTACTAACTGTTACTTGGGTTGTCATTAACCGTCACTTGCAACGCAACTAATGGTTAGTTGACGACCCAAAAGGGATTAAAAACAACGCATTTGGAGCTTTATATTTTATCGGCAACAAGTAACATCCTGATTACCAGCATATTGTAATATTACGCCAGAATCTCGTATTTGCAACCATGGGTAAACTTTTTTGAAATAAAGCCTGCATTTGGGGGGTCGTTGTCAACTTTTTTGACGAATATGGCAAAGATAAAATTTGACTCAGCATGTATCTCTTGCTCTGAATTAAATGAATATCAGTCTATAAGCGCAATGTAGTACGCACACTATGTGTATACTTTTGCCAATAATATCAAAGGACCCGTATTGTGACCACTAAGAAAAAAGGCTGAATTCCAAGCAAGGAATTCAGCCTAAATTTAGTGCTACAAAAAGAGTTTATCGGGCAGCCATTATCAACAATCCACAACTATAAATGTTTCACATTCTCAGTCATATTTTTCAACGGGTTGGCGTATATACCGAGAAAAATGTCGCGAAGCACATCAGGCTCGTTTATATCAAACCGGTTGAGACCTTCAAGATGGTGAACAAAGGCGTTGCGCTGGTCAGTGGTATAATGGCAAGCATAGCGTTGCTGGCCATAGCGCAGGTCGTGAGCGATATAGTTGTTGGGGGTGAGATGATATGCGCTTATGATGCGCTGGTCTATAAGTTGTGCCACCCGCTTGTGGTATTCATTGTGAGTAAAATTGTCGAATGGTAGCAGATCGCTGTGCGTAATCTGGGGACAGAGTGTGATATTCACCCTGCCCTTGCGTTGGATGATACCGGTGAGTATACTATTAATGTCTTCGCCAGGCTTCTTGACATATTTTTCAAAGCGGCTTTCATAAAGTTCCAATGCCTTGAGAATGTCGCACGGCTCCCACTCGTAGCTAACGCTTACGGGTATGATGTTGAGTTCGGCGAGTGCTTCTATCTTGTCGAGCGGACGGCTGAGGCAGAACATCTTTATGATACCCTGGTCTGTATGATCATTGCCGTCCTTAGTGCGGCCGTTGCGCTGAGCAATCCAAACGGATTGTTGCTTACGGGTAATGTCGTAGCGTATATATTCGGATAGATGCATACTACTCATGTAAAAGTCTTTCATGTTGCCGCCTCGCTCCACCCTAAACATCTTGTTGCACTTGCCTATGTCAACGATGAGTGGCGAGCTCATAAGGTTGGCACCAAAGGTTATTTCCGTGGTGTCCAGACCTTGACAATTGAGGATGTATTGCATCAGACAAGAGTCGAGGACGATATCGCGATGGTTGCTTACAAAGAGGTAATTTTTGTCTGATTGCAGCTGGGAAACGCCGTGAAATGTAAAGTCAGTGATGCTACGGGCAATAACTTGCTCTGTGACGCTCTTCATAACCTCAAGTTGGAAATCCTTTATGGTTTTGAACTGGAGCACCATCTGACGCACATTCTGTATATCTTGTCCGGGGTAGATATATGAACATAACAATGAAAAGAACTCACTGCCAACAAGACGCTGCATGGCTGCATGTATCTCATCATCGTGGTATGGGCGGATGTCGTCAAAATCTGAATTTTCATCTCTATCCTCGCCTAAATTTGAGTGAAATAGCAGACCGTTTTCGGTATCGTTTTTATTATCCATTTTATTTTTAATTGGAATCGGAAATTTGTTTAATTGAAAACTGAAATCTATAATGCCTTCTGGGAACAACGGAAATTTTAAATCGTTTATTATATATTCAATAAATCTTTCCGTCGTTTATCCAACTTATGAATTCATCAAACCAGTTGTTCTTGGTCATGCCGAAACCATGGCCACCTGTGGGATATTGGATATAACGATGAGACTTATGGGCAGCAGTGAGGGCAGAATCAAGCATCACACTATTGTGATAGTCCACCACAGGATCGTCCTTGCAGTTGACCAAGAACACACGGCACTGCACTCTATCAGCATGTAATTCTATACTGAGAGAATCCTGCATCAGTCTATTATTCTTGCGATATTCGCCCAACAGTCCACGACGAGAACGCTTATGAACGTATGGATTGCGCATGGTGACCACGGGATAGATGGCAGCCACAAACGATGGGGCATTATACATAGATGCCAGCAACGCCAAATGACCGCCTGCTGAGAATCCAATGACGCCAAGTCTGGCTTTGGGAAAATGACCGCGCACGAGTTGCAGTGCCCGCTGCACATCGTTGAACGCATCTGGGTATCGGTTGCCTCTATAAAACAATCGGCTATGTGTGACATGTGCAAAAGTTCCGCTTACACGGTATTTCAAGACATATGCAGCGATACCGTGAGCCTGCAAGGCACGCGCCACATCCTCGCCCTCGGTCTTGCCTGCCAACCAACAGTAGCTGCCGCCAGGACAAATAATTACAGCGGTAGAGGGATGAATGGGTGGCATGTATGCCGTAAGTTCCACATCCGAATTAACACTAGTCCCTGCCCAAATATTTTCAGTATTCTGGGCAGAAAGAATTGTGGGAATAAGGAGCAAATAAATGGAATGTAAAATGACAGTCTCCCAATGCCCACTCCCGAAATGAGAAAGAGTCAGACCTCTAAATATTATAGAGATGAAATTACGAAATGAGATTAGGCATTTTGCAAACCTCTTTCTACATCCACGACCAAGAGAAAGTGTGGAATGGCTGTTACTTTTCATTGCCCAAAATTTTATGAACCGTCTCCGCCGGCACCGGTTTGTACTTGTGTTGCAGGTCGGAATTGAAATCCACCTCAAAATACTCTTCATCATAGAATGAAAGTTTAGAATTTGTGTTTGGGTTGCATTCAAGATATACAACGCCATTGAGGTCAAAGCCTTTGGCTTTACAAATCTGCTCGGCAAGCGATTTTCCGGAATAAGTGACAGACGAGCCCGTATTTTCTTGATACAATTCTGTCACTATCACATAGGTTGTACCGTCAACAACACGTATTTTCAGTCCGCAGCAGGACGACACATCCCACTGACCACGATACTCGAAAATTTCGTCATAATAATCTTTTGATACTTTCATTTTATTATTAATTATTAATTCATAATTGGGCAGATTCCATTGAAAAATGCCACGATATTAATTATGAACTAAATATTGACATTGCGTTTTGTTCTGTTCACGCTCTTGCCGAAACTCTTGTTGATAAGATGACGGTCGCGCTGACGATAGGTACCATCGTTCATTTCACGTAGCGCAACATTGCAGAAGAGGTTGAACATCTTCTGTTCCTGTGTCTCATCATTGTAGAAACTAGTCCAGGCATAATCATACAACTCCTGCAGACGCTCTGGCGAAATATGCTTGGGCTGATAGACCACCTGTCCGGCATTGTAATGGTTCCAGTCGAAATCATAGATGCGGCCCTGACGCAAGAGATCATCATACACCTTGGTGTGAGGAAACGGTGTAAGCACGGTAAATTCAGCTAGATCGAGGTCTATTTCACCAAGAAAATCGATGAGACGCTTAATATCGTCTTCTGTCTGATTGTCAAGCCCGAGCAGAATGGTGCCCTCCACACCGATACCGTGGTCATGGTAACGTTTGACACGCTCTCTGATATAATCCGATGTATCGTAAACAGCTTGATAAACATACCATGCACCAGCCTTGTATGCCAAGTCAAGAACTTCGTCATCGTCCTCAATGGTATGACTAATCCACTTCTTCTTGAGTGGCGCAATAGCCCGGAAGAGTTCTTTCTCCCACTCTTTATTTTGCGCCAGTGAATTGTCAACAATAAACATACGATTGTTGTCTATGCCCGCCATATCCTCAACCACCTTATCTATAGGGCGCGGACGGAAACAACGGCCACCAAGATACGACACGGCACAGGGATAGCAGCTGAAACGGCATCCACGGCTGGCGTGGAAAAGATCTACCATCTGCACGCCTTTATGATTATACAATTCGCGCTTGTAGAGATCGCGACGACAAGGGCCAACTAGTTCTATAGACGGTAGCTGCCCCATGTAGTTATAAACATGTTTGAGTTCTCCACGTACAAAATCCTGCATCACCTGTTCCATGCGTCCTTCACTCTCACCCAGAAAAACCGAATCTATATGAGTTATCATCTCCTCGGCATGAAGCATTGTTGAGATACCACCAGCGAAGACCAACTTGCCACGTTTGTGATATTCGTCGGCTATCTCCCATCCACGTTTCACCTGGGTGCTGAGCATCATCGACAACGCCACCAGGTCACATTCCTCAGAAAAGTCTATATCCTCAACATTTTCGTCTGTAAAGGAAACATCCACATAATCGGGCAATGTGGCGGCAAAAGCCACGGGACCGTGAGGCGGTAGATTAAATGTGGTCTGCCCAGGGAGCTTTTTCCATTTTGGATATATGAGTTTCAGTTTAATCTTTTCCATATTCTTTGTTAATTTCATTAATAATCTTATTTTCTCCAATTATCGCCTCAACGGTGTTGACAGCAGTGAGAGGCACGCCACAGATACCATGCAGATTGATGTTCTGACCGGTGAGATACAGGTTGTGTACCTTAGTGTAAATTGGCACCTGCGAGAGCACAATGTTGCGGCAATCCTTGCGGAAGCCGTAGAGGGCGCCCTCTTTCTCATTATAATAGTCACGGATGGTGAGCGGACTGGATGCGTAGACATGCTGCACACTGGCACGAAAATCGGGATACAACTGTTCCATGCGCTGCAACACGCGCTCCGTGCGCCCAGCTTTCCACACCTCATAGTCTATGCCTCGATGACCAACGGTAGTGTCAGCCCACTGGTGCACATCATCGAAACTCATTATGCAGTTGACAATCATTTTAGTGGCATAAGCACCCTGTTCTTTGTCGGCGGGTGTCGTATACATGAATCCGCGTGGCCACGTCTGCTGGTCATAATCGTCGTAATCCCACGCCTTGCCATAGTCTGTTTGAAAGTAACAGGTGTGGTTGATATAGGAAAACGACTGCGGACGGAAAACAATATAGAGCGTGAAAGCGGAATATGTGTTGGGAATCTCGGTCAAACGCGAGCGGTAAGACTTGGGGAACGCCCGCTCATCAATTATTTCCAAAAGGGCATAGGGATGGATGGCAGATATGTAGACATCTGCTTTATAATCAGCTCCACTCCGTGTCTGTACGGATGTTATGTTATGTTCGGTCACGAATATATGCTCCACAGCATCGCCAGCGGCCACCACACCACCATGAGACGAAATAACGTCTGCCAGAGCGTCTGCCATAAGCTGACTACCACCTGCAAATCTGCTTGGACCGTCGATATAGAGAACGTTTATCAGTGCATGAATATATGTTGGGGTATGGCCACGCTTACCACCATACATGGGATTCATATAGGCGAGAATGTCACGCAAACGCTCATCGCTGATATAATGGGCAATGAATTCGTCGGCAGGCCACAAAAACTCATCGCTATGGGCGAAGAGCCCGTCACGTCCACTGCGCAGATAGAAGAAATCTACCTCGGCGGCAATGGAGTAGAGCTTATCCACATATCGGCGTATGTTGTCACGCTCGGCAGGAAACTCTCTTGCGAAATATTCCGCAAAAGCTTTACGCCCTTCAGGTATGCGGTATGTCTTACCGTCATTCAAATACGTGATACTGTCCATACAGTCGTGATCTACATCACGGATATCCATCTTGTCCATTATGCACAGATAACGACAAATCTTGTTTATTGCCCCCCCCTCTCGCAGTCCACCCAAAATGTGCATACCTGTTTCAAACTGTACTCCATTACGGCAGAACGTCTGCAAGCCACCACCAATGGTAGCATTCTTTTCGAGTACTGTAACCTTGTAGTCTTGTTTGGCGAGCAAAGCCCCCGTGAAGAGTCCACCCAATCCACCACCTATTATTATCGCAGTCTTGCTCATCTATTTGCCTCCATTATCTGATTGAAAATATACTCTGACGTGAGCAGATCAGAACATGTTACTATCGTACCCACAAGTACACCAAGTATGCCATGCGAATTGATATTCTGACCAGTGAGCAAAAGGTTGGGTATCTTTGTGCGGTGGTGCACACGGCACGACGGACCCATATTTATGTCCTTGGCAATGCCATACATGGAACCGTCAACTGTGCCGGTATAATTAAGATATGTTAGTGGCGTTGAGGTGTAATAGTCAGCGATATTGCCCCGCAGTTCAGGGAAATATCGCTCTACTTGTTCAATAAGCCGTTCTGCCTTTCGCCGTTTAAACTCTTCATAATCACTACCACGATGACCTATCGTGGTATCCACCCACTGGGCCACATCGTCATAGTTCATGTACGAGAGAATAACACCACTGGTAGCAAAACGCTGGTGCTCTTGTTGACAGAAATGCATGTAGAGGTAACCTTTGGGCCACGAATATTCATCGTATTTCTCGCAATCCCAAGGTGTAGACTGATTGTAACTATAAAAATTGTAGTTCATATATGGTACCGCTTCATCACGGAAATGCAAGTAGACAGAGAAGCCACCAACGGTGTTACGAAGCGACTCTACACGGTGCCTATAGGCTGGACGCATAAGTGGAGAGGTGACCATTTCTATTGTGCGTGCCGGATGAGAATCAGAGATGACAACATCAGCCGGGAAAAACTCACCGTCAGTAGTTTTTACACCAATAGCGTGAGTTTCATCACAAACAATCTCTACCACTTTATGTGAGGTTAATATGCGACCGCCCATATTCTTTATGGAACGCGCCAAAGAGAAAGCGATGTTATCACTACCATCAACCACACGATATGCACTCTGGTTGTAAAAGTCCATTACAAAAGCATGGGTTGAAAATGGGGTTTTGTCTCGCTCGGCGGCATAGAGCGGCAGATTACCTGCAAGAACATTACATAACAATGGATCGCCGATGACGCTACTGATTACATCATTAATGCTACGCAACTGATATTCCATGCTCAGTGCACTTTCATCATGGGAATGTTTCAAGCTGTGAAATGACGAAGCATTTGCCACTGACTCGACAATGTTGAAGTATTTCTTTAGATTATCACGCTCAGCAGGGAAATATTCT